>TARA_R110002072_G_scaffold3334_2_pt1 | contig 127944 bp, 95 predicted proteins | sample TARA_R110002072 | Tara Oceans TARA_R110002072 (sample SAMEA4397118) | marine metagenome | biome: Polar Biome; feature: [SRF] surface water layer (ENVO:00010504); material: water (ENVO:00002006), including particulate matter (ENVO:01000060) such as... | depth 5 m
GATTGGCGGTAAAAAAAAATAAAACCTTCGAGGTCTTAAAGACCCCAAAGGTTAGAAGGTCTAAACAAACTCTTTGAAAACCACAGATGCATTATGACCTCCAAAGCCGAAAGTATTACTTAAGGCAACGGACACTTTTTTCTCTAAAGCATGCTGGGTGACAATCTGAATTCCTTCTGGAATCGCAGGATCCAGGTTTTCAGTATTTATGGTTGGAGGCACGATTCCTTCATTGATCGCTTTCACGCAAAAAATTGCTTCAATCGCTCCGGCAGCTCCTAACAAATGTCCCGTCATAGATTTAGTAGCCGAGATATGCAACTTATCATAGTTGCCATCCAATAACTTCGAAATGGCTTTGATTTCACTCAAATCACCTGTAGGAGTAGATGTGGCATGCGCATTTAAGTAATCCACATCCTGAATAGTCAAGCCTGCTTCTTCCAAGGCAAACTTCATAGAATGCATAGCTCCTGCTCCTTCTGGATGCGTAGCTGTCAAATGATATGCATCTGCTGTCATGGCTGCTCCTATCACTTCTCCATAGATTTTGGCTCCACGCTTTTTTGCATGCTCATACTCTTCAAGAATCAACGCTGCCGCTCCCTCGCCCATTACGAAACCATCTCTTTCGGCATCAAAAGGTCGGGATGCAACTTCAGGATTTTCATTTCTGGTAGAAAGTGCTTTCAAAGCATTGAAACCTCCCATGGCTGCTTCGGTGATCGGTGCATCCGAACCACCAGTAATCATCACTTTAGCTTTTCCCCACCTGATATAGTTGAAAGCATCCATGATCGCAGAGTTGGAAGAAGCACAGGCAGTGACAGAAGTATAGTTGATCCCCATAAATCCGAACTTCATGGAAATCACTCCTGAAGCCATATTCACCAAGTATTTAGGGATGAAAAAAGGATTGAATCTCGGAGTAAGGTCATTACTGATAAACTCCTTCATCTCCTTTTCGAAAGTACCCATCCCACCTTGGCTCGTGCCCCAAATCACTCCTGCATCAAAAGGAGAGTCTAAGTTGGAAACATCTAAACCGGCATCTTCCAATGCTTCTGCTGCTGTATAAAGTGCATATTGAGTGTATAGATCCGATCTTTTGATGTCGTTTCGATCTAACCTTAGCGGCGCGTCAAAGTCTGAGATCTGGCAAGCAAATCGGGTTTTGAATTTTTCTGCGTCAAAATAGCTGATTGCTCCAGCACCGCTTTTGCCTTTTTTGGCATTCTCCCAGTTGCTCTTCACATCATTTCCAAGAGCAGATAATGCTCCCAAACCCGTAATTACTACTCTTTTTGAATTCATCTTTTAAATATACATCAGAGAAAACTATTCCTTTTCGCATGAAAAAACCCGGCTATTCACCAGGTCTTTCAAATTAATTATGGCTAATATCTAGATTCTTGATTCTAAAATCTAACATCTTAAATCTGTTCTAGTTATTCAATACCTATGTCTTTCTACTTAAATTATCTACTTCTCCAGAGGTCCTTCAATTGACGACCATTGATCAGCATCACAAATCTCGCTGGGTTCGGAATCAAAACGATGCGAACATCCTGCTTATCAAACTGCTCTGATTCCACAGGAACTCCCTGCTGACCCGCTACTTCATAACTTACGATACCGTTGGCATCAGGAAGAAGTGGCTTGTAAACATTAGCGATATATGCTGTAGGAAGTAAGATATCAGTGTCAGACTTTAGTTTATCCTGAATTTTCTCCATTTCAGTTTCAAGTCTATCCTCGTAGTTTTCGTTGAAATCATCTTCTAAATCATGAAGCTCTTCTTCCAGATCATCATAACTTTCGTCGCTATAATCCATAGCCGCAAGTTGATTTCGTTTTTTCACTATTTCGGTAAGCTCTTTATCCAGCGTATCCCAATTCATTCCGTTCAGTATTTTTGATTTGAAGTACAAAGATGGGGAATCCCTTTTTTTATGAAGAACTATTTCAAAGAAATTAACTTACTAAGAGGATTTTTCCATTTCTCCCTGGCTTGTTATATGCTTCGATTGCGGCTTTTACTTCAGCTAGAAGGAATTTCTCAGCTACTTCTGCAGTAGAATCATCACTCATAAGAAAGGCTTGAGTTTCTTGATAAAGCGTAGTTCTATCTTCTTTAGAAATCCGCTGTAAAATACTGCTCAGCCAAAACCCCTCTATAGTAACTTCTTTGAAGATCATCAATCCAGTGTTTAGCGGCATAGCTTGTCCACTCAAAACACCAAAGGAATACATCTTGCCAAATTGCTTGATACAAGTCAAGGCTTTAGCAGCCAGTTCTCCTCCTACTGCATCAAATACAGCAGAAACTCCTTCGCCGACTACATCAGTAATCACCTTTTTCAGGTCTTCTTTTTCTGTGTTCACTACTAAATCAGCTCCTAGATTAGCTAGATAAGTTTTCTGCTCATCATGGCGAACTGTACATGCCACTTTTATTCCTTTGGACTTGGCCACCTGAATGGCAAATTTCCCAAAAGCCGAGGCTCCTGCGGTCAGTAAAAGCCATTCCCCAGCTTTCAATTCAGATTTATTCACCATCGCCACCGCAGTTACGGGATTGACAAAAGCCTGACATGCCACTTCAAATGACATACCCTCTGGCATAGGAATCACCTGTTTGGCAGGTAGAGTAATGTACTCTCTCCAAGTACCCATACTGGTTCCCTGTGCAGTGAACATCACTTTAGTTCCTACCGGCAATAGCCCGTCTGCATCAGCCTTACTTACTATTCCCGCAGCTTCAAAACCTGCACTACTAGGCAAATTTGGCTGGATACCGTATCGTCCCTGAATAAACATCAGATCAGAAGGATTGATATTTCTAGCTTTTACTTCTATCTGAACTTCATGCGATTTAGGCTCTGGAGCTGGTGATTCTTTTACCTGCAAAACATCCTCGGGCATTCCAGTTTTTTCAAAAATTACTTCAATCATAGTTTGTTAAAATTTGAGTTTGGCAATTATTAACCTGTTAACTAGGAATAATATGCATTCGTTCAGGCTTACTAGGTATCTTTTTTTAACTTGAAAGGAGAAAACTAACTAATTATGGATCTCTCCTCTTTATTCTCCCTCGAAGGAAAAGTCGCACTGATCACTGGTGCCAGTAAAGGAATCGGCTTAAGTATAGCCGAAATTTTTGCTGCAGCTGGCGCCAAAGTGGTGCTGTGTAGTCGTAAGCAGGAGGCTCTGGACATAGTTGCCAAAAAACTCACATCGAAAGGTTATGAAGCCATCGGAGTAGCTTGTAATGTGGGCAATATGGAAGAACTTCCAAGGCTTGTAGAGAAAACTATTGAGAAATATGGCCAATTGGATATCTTGGTGAACAATGCTGCCACAAGTCCAGTATTTGGGCCCGTACACGAAACTAGTACAGAAGCTTTTGACAAAATCATGGATGTAAATCTGAAGGCTCCATTTGAGCTGGCAAAGCTGTGTTGGCCGCATCTCAGAAAATCCGCCAATGCTTCGGTAATCAATATCAGTTCCATCGGAGGCGTATCTCCAGAACATGGACTGGGAATCTACAGCGTAAGCAAAGCAGCTCTGATCTCGATGACCAAGGTTCTGGCCAAGGAATGGGGAGAAGCTAAGATCCGAGTCAATGTCATATGTCCAGGTTTGATCGAAACTAAATTCTCTGAACCACTTTGGGCAAACGAGAAAATAATGAGCATGGTAATGAAAAAACTTTCCATCAAACGCGTAGGAACAGCTGATGAGATCGGTGCTATGGCATTGTTCCTAGCCTCTCCGGCAGCAGCATACACCACAGGATCCGTCTTCACGGTGGATGGTGGTTTTACTATTTAAATGCTAAGTAATGAAATTGCAGTTGATGAATGAATACAGAAACACCTAACTATGGAGATTGCTAACATTTGCATTCTCGGCGCCGGCAACCTCGGCTCTAGAATAGGACTCCAAGCTGCACTTTCAGGCTTTCAGGTCACCGTATATGATGTCAATCAAAAGAGCCTTTCTGGTTCTTTGGTCACCATGAATAAGCTAATAAAGTACTTAATCAAATCTCAAGAAATAACTGAAAAAAAAGGGTTAGAAGCTATACAAAGAATCACTTTCACGCCTGACCCTTTAGTCGCTGTAGAAAATGCTGACCTAATCAGCGAAAGCGTCACCGAAGATTTAGACATAAAAAAAAGTGTGTGGAAGCAATTTGGCCACATCGCTCCTGCCAAAACTATTTTTACTACTAATACCTCCTACTTGCTTCCTTCTATGCTGGCAGAAGATAGCGGAAGACCCAAACAATTCTGCGCCTTTCATTTTCATGATGTGTTTCACTCCAAAGTCGTGGACATCATGCCTCATCCTAACACGGATCCAGAATTGATAGCTGTTTTGGAAGACTTGGGGAGAAAATTGAATCAGATCCCTATTCTGGTAAAAAAGGAAAACTCAGGCTATATTTTCAATACCTTGTTGGTATCATTAATAGATGCAGCAGGCAGACTTGCAACGGGAGAAGTAGCTGAAATAGAAGCTATTGATAAATCCTGGATGATCAACTTCAACATGCCTATAGGCCCATTTGGGATTTTGGATAATGTAGGAATCGATACCGCATGGCATATCACAAGTGTTAAGAGAAATGCAGCATCCAGAGCTTTTGCAGACTTGCTTAAAACATACATAGATCAGGGAAAACTAGGAGAAAAATCTGGGGAAGGATTTTATAAATACCCTAATCCCAGCTATAAAAATTCAGATTTCTTAAAATAATTTGAACAATTTCGCCGCAGAAAAGATCTACTAGGAAGAAACACTTCGTAATTCGCCTTACCCTTTATCACCCTTTATTACCCCTTACGTTTATTTTACCCCATGAAACAATTGTATTTATGCATTGTTTTAGGCTTGCTTTTCATGCAAGTCAGAAGCAGCTATGCGCAAATTTCCTTAAATCAAGAATCCGTACTTCCGCTTTCTCTTCATTCTGTAGCTGAAATCGTACAGGTAGATTCTCCAGATTATACGTTAGAAGAAATTATAAAAAAGGAGAATTCCCTGGATTTTCATGCCTTAGAAAACTCCATTACAGATCTAGGCTTTACTGACCAGACTTATTGGCTTAGATTTTCTCTTGAAAATAACTCTGATCAATCTCAGACCTATTACTTAGAAACTGCCAGACCTATTACGGATGTGGCACATCTGTACCAATTACATCAAGGAAAAATCATCTCAGATCAGTTAAGCGGAGATTTGATAAAGTTCGCTGATAGGCCTTTCAACCATAGAAAGATAATTTTTCCTATCACCCTTCCTGCCGGTTCCAAATCTGATTTTTATATAAAATATCAAAGCGATGGAGAAGTAATCAGTCTTCCCTTAGTACTCAATGACACCTCTTCTTTAGTCTCGTCTTCGTTTTTCAATCAATTAATATTTGGCTTTTTCTACGGCGTACTCTTTATAGCTGGAGTTACCTATCTGTTCTTTTATTTTGGAATGAAGGAGTCGAGTTTCATCTACTATGTGGCGTATGTGCTTTCTGTAGCCTTGCTCCATATGAATCTTGATGGATATTTCTATCAGTACATCACACAAGATCCAGGATGGTTTGCAAATCGCTCCCTTCTGATCTTTGCGGCCTTGAGTTCTCTGGCACTAGGCACTTACAGCTATGTTTATTTAAAAGCAGATGAAATCTCAAATTTCATCAAGAGATCGTTTCAGCTGTTATTTCTAGCTCATGGGATTCTACTGCTATCCATCTTGACTTACACAGCGGGTCAGGCATATTATTACCCGGCAGTAAATGCTTTAGGTTTCCTTATGCTTATTCTAGTCATCCTGACGATTTTCAAAAGCTTCCTAGCAAAAATACATGTGGATACTTTTTTCAGTATCGGTATTGCCTGTCTGACCTTCGGTTTTGTGATTTTCATTCTGAACAATTTCTCACTGATTCCAAATTCATTCTTCGCTTCAAATGCCTCTAAAATAGGAACCGGAGCAGAAATCCTGTTTCTATCACTTTCTATGGCAAATAGAATTCGCTTGTTGAAAACCGAAAAAGAAGAAATTCAGGAAATTGCTTTGATGCGTGCAGAGGAATCCAATGACATGAAGTCTTACTTTTTGTCAAACATGAGTCATGAACTTAGAACTCCTTTGAATGCGATTGTAGGACTGTCTAAATCCATAATAAGTAGTACGGACGATACCACAATCAAAAACAACCTGGAAGTGATCCAATACTCTTCCATGTCTTTGCTAGGCTCTATCGATGATATTCTGGATTATTCTAAAATTGAAAAAGGCGAGCTGAAACTGGCACATGTAGAATTTGATCTTCACAAAATTATTCAGGAATTGAAGGTCGTTACCAATCAGAAATCACGTGAAAAAGGATTGGAATTCGTCTATGAAGAGCGTAACAATATCAACACAAAACTGGTCGGTGATCCGATAAGGTTGAAGCAAATCATTTCGAATGTACTGAACAACGCTACTAAATTCACTCAAAGAGGTCAGATCAAATTAATTGTCAACACAGAGGAAAAGAAAGGGAATAAGCTCCTATTAACATTGGATATTGAGGATACTGGAGTTGGGATTGCCAAAGATAAAATCACTAGAATTTTTGATTCATTCAGCCAAGAGCAGATTAATGACAAACGGAAATATGGAGGTTTTGGAATTGGCCTTTGCATCGTAAAGGCGCTAGTGGATCTTCATCACGGTTCTATAAAAGTCAGTAGTGTGAAAAATGAGGGAACTCAAGTAATGATCAAAATTGAGCTTGAGAAATCTATTGCCGCGCCGAAAAACCAAGACTTAATGACGCAGGTTCAAGCGGAGAAATTGATGCAAGACAAGCATTTCTTGGTTGTAGAAGACAATACGGTGAATCAGCTAGTCATCAAATCAATCCTAAGAAAATGGAAAGGCGTAAGCTTTGATTTTGCAAACGACGGCTTAGAAGCTTTAGAAGCTCTGACAACTAAAGCCTATGACGTCATCCTCATGGATCTCCAAATGCCTGAAATGGATGGATATGAAGCCACAGAGCTAATTCGGGCTGGAAAGTCTGGAATGAATTCTAAAGACATTCCCATTATTGCTGTGACTGCGGACACTACTGAAAAGACCAAAGCCCGTGTATTCGCAATTGGTATGGATGATTACATCACCAAGCCGATTGATCAGGAGTTACTTTATGCCAGCGTAGAAAAAGCGCTTTACTTAGAAAAAATCAAGCTGAATATAGACATATAGGTAGATGCTTCCCGGACGAGATCATTCAAAATAGCTACTGAACTCCGCGTTTAAATTCTGTGGTGGGTAAATAGTCTATGGGCAAAAGATCGCCCACTCGTTCCCAACCTATGTAACCTTCGACAACTAAGCCAAAGGGATCTGAAAGGCTGCCATTTTCAAAAATCTCCATAGAATCAACCGTCATTCGCATTATGGAAGTTTGACTCTTACGTACCTCTCTACCAAGACCTTCGACATATAATGGACTTTCTTTTTCCAACAAATAGGTAATAAGTAAATACCCATCTAACTCGAGAAATTCTCTTGTTTCCCTATTTTTCCTAATATCTAAGGAGGTAATAACTTCCGTCGCCACACTGTCTATAAATTTGCCAGCATACACAGGATCATCCTTGCGGTACAATCTTCTTATCTCAAAGCCCTGAGCGATAGTTTCACCTATGTATACCGATCGAATAAAGTGCTGCAAACTTCCATTATAGGCCTCCAATCTGTTTTTTTCTACTCTTCTTTGCCTCCCTCTGGAAAGACTTGAATCAGGTATAAATAGTGGATAGCCTCCGTAAGTCACAAAGCCCTTTTTGTAATGAAAGCGGAAATCATTGAGTAAATAGTCGAGCCTATACCCCAGATTTGGATTTTGGATTTTAAGAATTTCTTTTGAACTAGCTATCAACAAACCCGGCTCAGAAATATCATCTAATATCATAGACATTTCATTGTCTATTTTACTAGCTCTTCCATTTCTCGATGTGCCCAAAAAATACCTTTTGAAATCAGCCAGATTCCTATACCAAGCAGGGTCACGTTTGTCATTTACATCTAGTGTTTCTAAATCTTCATCTACCGGAACAAGCATAAATTTGTATCCTTGCGACTTTACTGTGGAAGCAGGAAGATTAAATGTTAATCCCTGATAACCCAGCATCCGCACTATCACTTCATAGTTCCCTTCTGGTAAGTAAATAGAGAATTTCCCATCCTCGTCTGTAGATGTACCAAGGGTAGTATTCGCTAAATATACGGTGGCGTAAGGAATCCCTTTTCCCGTTTCATTGTCAGCTACTGTTCCTTTAAAAATCGCCTGAGAAAAGGACGAAAAGCTCCCAAAAAATAAAAACAAGCCTAAAACACACTGAAATAGCATTGAATTAGGCTTGCTCATATAGTATAAAATTGAACTTGAGTTCGTGGTTTTTATTTACTTTTTCTTGGCAAACTTCCCACCTTTTTTCTTTGGTTCAGGCTGATTTTCAATGATATGAATCGTCTCTTCGTAGGTTAAAGTTTCTGCTTCCTTATCCTTAGGAATCTTGTAGTTATTCTTACCCATCTTGATGTAAGGTCCCCATCTACCATTCAATACCTGAATCTCAGGATTCTCATCAAATGACTTGATATGCTTCTTGGCATCTGCCTCACGCTTATCTTGAATTAATTTGATTCCTTCTTCTTCATTGATACTCAAGGGATCCATTTCCTTAGGAAGGGAGACGAAAGAACCATCATGACGTACATAAGGTCCAAATCTACCAATTGCTGCTACCATCTTTTTATCTTCAAACATCCCAATGTCACGAGGCAACTTGAATAGCTCAAGCGCATCCTCCATCGTGATATTCTCGATAAATTGACCTTTTTTCAAACTAGCAAACTGCTTCTCTTCGTCTTCAGAATCACCAATTTGAACCAATGGTCCAAACTTACCAAGTCTCACGATCATCGGCTTACCACTTACTGGGTGATTACCAAGTTCACGACTTGAATTGATATCCTGTCTAGAAATCTGCTCTGTATCCTCTACATTCTTATGGAAATTGCCATAGAAAGACTCTAGCATATCCTGCCATACTTGCCCTCCAGCAGCTATATCATCAAACTCCTTCTCTACTCTAGCGGTAAAGCTAAAGTCGATCACATTTGGAAAATGCTCTACTAGGAAGTCATTTACCACCATGGCGATATTGGTAGGGAAAAGCTTCTGCTTCTCTGCACCTGTATTTTCAGTTTTAGTTGCGTCTTTGAACTCGCCTTTGGCGATGATCATTTCCACATAATCTCTTGGCGTTCCATCTCTGGATTCTTTGATCACGTATTCGCGTCTTTGAATCGTAGAAATAGTAGGCGCGTAAGTAGATGGACGACCAATTCCCAGTTCTTCCAACTTCTTCACCAAGGATGCTTCTGTATATCTTGGAGAAGCTCTGGAGAAAGTCTCACGACCCTTCATTTCCTGAAGAGCTAAAGGCTGACCAATTTTCAATGGAGGTAAAAGTGCTTTTCCTTCATTGCTATCGTCCTCTTCCGGCTCCTCATCTGTATCTTCTAAGTACACTTTCAAAAAGCCATCAAACTTGATGATCTCTCCAGTTGCTACCAGATTCTGAGTCTGGTTTGATATATCTACCGTGATAATAGTCTTCTCCAATTCTGCATCAGCCATCTGCGAAGCGATAGCACGCTTCCAGATCAGCTCATAGAGGCGCTGTTCGTTGCGTTCTCCAGTCACATGGGAATTAGCGAAGTCAGTAGGCCGGACGGCTTCGTGAGCCTCCTGAGCGCCTTCAGACTTGGTAGTGAATTTTCTTGACTTATGGTATTTCTCTCCGTATGAATCGTGAATCGCATTTTTGGCAGAAGCCATTGCATCATCCGACAGATTCACACTATCTGTTCTCATATAAGTAATCTTACCCGCTTCATACAGTTTCTGCGCTACAGACATAGTCTGAGCCACTGAGAAGTAAAGCTTTCTACTTGCTTCCTGCTGAAGTGTAGACGTGGTAAAAGGTGCCGCTGGAGATTTCTTACCTGGCTTTTTTTCTAGGTTAGCAACCGAGAAATCAGCTTGAAGGCATTTTTTCAGGAATTCCTCCGCTTCAGCTTTGGTGTCAAATTTCTTTGGTAACTCAGCTTGGAAAGTTCTTCCTTCTACTTCGAAAATCGCGGTAATTCTAAAACTTGACTTGGCTTTGTGCTGCTCCACTTCCCGCTCACGATCCACGATCAAGCGAACCGCCACAGACTGTACTCTACCAGCAGAAAGCCCTGTTTTGATCTTCTTCCATAGAATAGGAGAAAGCTCAAAACCAACCAAACGATCCAGAATACGTCTAGCCTGCTGTGCATTGACCAAATCTATATCAATACCTCGAGGGTTTTCAATAGCTTTTACAATCGCATTTTTGGTGATTTCACGGAAGACGATCCTTTTCGTGTTTTCATCCTTTAGCTTTAGCACTTCTTTTAGATGCCAAGAAATTGCCTCTCCCTCACGGTCATCATCACTCGCTAGGTAGACAGTCTCCGCATCCTTCACTAGAGCTTTGAGGTTTTTGATCACATCCTTTTTATCGGCCGTGACCTCGTAAGTAGGACTAAATCTATTTTTAATATCGATCGCCTTATCGCCTTTTGGAAGATCTCGAACGTGACCGTAGCTAGATGCTACCTTATAGTCTTTGCCCAAGTATCCCTCAATGGTTTTGGCTTTGGCAGGTGACTCAACGATAACAAGGTTTTTTGACATATAAAAGCAATTTTTCTGGGTTTTCAAACCCGATAAGAAAAGCTAAAAATAGACGGCATTGTATTCTCGTCCAAATATTTAAAATTGACTAGACCCGATTTGGTGGGATTTTTGATGAAAGTGACAAATACTTTTAAGGGTATAAACCACTTATCATGAAGCAATTGTTTTTACTCAGACACGGAGAAGCAGGTTTTTCTCAAGGTTCAGATTTTCAAAGGCAACTCACCAAAAAAGGGAGAGAAAACCTGATCCGTATGGGGGAATCCTTAGATGAAAAGCTAAAATCTGTGGATTTGATGTATTGTTCCTCGGCAGAACGAACCATGGAAACAGCTAATCTAATAGGCACGCACATTACTATTAAAGAGTCTATTTTCACCCGCGACATCTATCAAGGAGATTTGGGAGTACTGATAGCTTTACTGGAAAAAACTTCAGTTTCAGTTGATACTTGTCTTTTTGTGGGTCACAATCCCACCATTAGTTTACTTCTGGCACATATTTCCGATGAACAATATCTGGGATTGCAACCTGGAATGATGGCTGTAATTGACCTGGAAATATCGGATTGGAAAATGATTGGCTTTGGAACTGGAATCCTAAAAGAAATTATCCAATAAACACACATCACTTTTAGATAATTACCCAACAATTAAAACCACATTTCTAATTTTTATCAAAAAAATCTACCCTAAGATCAAATTATAAACCCTACTTCCATTATATTCGCATAATAATTCACGGATAAACGGATAATATGAATCACCAAAGTAAATATTAGCTATATCTGCATTTGTTACAACTGTATACTACTCTCAAAATCCGGAATCTTACCCCGGTACCTAGCCCAAAATATTCGAGTGAATCCATTGCCATGGAACCAAAATTTGATTTCCAATCAAATGGCTAAATCGTTGAGTACCCTTTTAAAGAATACATACCCAAATTGAGATTACCAGATTAAAATTAAAAAATAGAATGCCCAGCATTACTAGTGTGAATTAGTTTTTGCTTTACTCAAGTAGGCTTCAAAAGATTAGCAGAAAGAAACACCTTCTCTATTCCCCAGTAGCAAACTAAGTTTAAATGCAAAAAGCCCTGAATCGAGAAGATTCAGGGCTTTTTCATACATACTGTTTTATTAGAAATCCGTCGATTTCCCATCCAAATCAAGCTTCTTGATCCATATATTTCTGTAATAAACATCATGCCCTTCAGCTTGCAACTTCAATCCTCCAGGTGTATCCGTAATTCCTTTGCCTCCATCATTGCCTCCATCTAAACCAGAGTTTGGACCTCCCCAAACTTGCTGTATTTCCTTATCCTCATGGATTTTTACACCATTCAGGTAGACAGTTGCTCTAGGCTTCTCTACTAATTTACCATTTTCGAAACGCGCTGCTTTAAACTCAATGTCATATGCATTCCACTTGCCTATGCCATAGTACTCTTCGGAAGTTGGAATATGCTCATTGATCAATGCACCCAACCCATGATCACCGTAGTCTCCATCCAAAATCTGAATCTCGTAGCGATTTTGAAGATAAACACCTGAGTTTCCACCTTCACTTTTGATGAAAAACTCCACATGTGCACGGAAATCTTTGAATTTATCTTTCGTAACTACATCTGCAGCTCCATAGAGGCCGCCTGCTGATGCCGGGTCATTACTACTGATTGCTTTGCCTCCATCGACAGGATCACTGACTTCAGGCCATTTGATTGGCATTTCAGCCTTAAATCGTGGCCCTTCCCAATAGGTCCAGTTTTTCTCAAGTGATTTTTTTGAACCATCCAAGTATACCTTGGCTCCCTTCTCAGGTTTTGCTCCTACTCCAGTTTGAGCGTGTACAAGTGTTATTGCACAGATCAATGCCACGCTAAGAGATAGTCGCTGGAAAATTTTATTATTCATAGGTTTATGAGTTTAGGTTATTTTTTCGAAATTAAATATTAGACAACGTCCAATTGTTGAATTTGGTTAATTTTAAACAATTTCAAACTATTAATGCCATGAAATCAAACCTGCCTGATGCAGACACCCCTGGCTAATAGTTGATAGTAGAAATGAGTATTTATAATGTGAGATCCCTCCCAGCAATGGGTTGACCAATGAACAGCAAATTATAAACATATGAAATGGGAAGGAAGAAGACGAAGCTCAAATGTAGAGGATAGACGTGGCCAAAGCAGTGGTGGTTCACGTGGCGGTGGGTTTAGCCCTATGCTCATTGGCCCTCTGATTAAAATTCTATTCTCTAAAACCGGACTAATTATCGTCGGGATTGTTATTGCTATCTCAGTAGTCACAGGCACCAACCCCTTGACATTCTTAGGGAATTTCATGGGTGGTGGTGGACAAGGATTTACCACGGAGAGCAATTACACTCCTACTGCTGAAGAAGATCGTTTAGCTGCTTTTAGTGAAACTATACTAGCTGACACGGAAGACGTTTGGAATAAAATCTTGGATAACTATAGAGAACCCACTTTGGTACTTTTCAGCGGACAGGTATCTTCTGCTTGCGGCATGGCTTCCAGTGCTACAGGTCCTTTCTATTGCCCTGGTGATGAAAAATTATACATAGACCTTAGCTTCTTTAAAGAAATGGAAGTGAAGTTGAAAGCTCCGGGCGATTTTGCCCAAGCTTACGTAATCGCTCATGAAGTAGGTCATCATATCCAGAAAATCTCTGGTATCACTGCGGAAATGGACAAACTTCGAGGTCAAGTGAGTGAAAAAGAATACAATCAGTTTTCTGTGAAACTGGAGCTTCAGGCTGATTTCTTAGCAGGAGTTTGGGCAAATCATAGCCAAAGATCCGTCGGATGGATGGAAAAAGGTGATTTGGATGAAGCTCTCAATGCTGCAAATGCTATCGGAGATGATCGCCTTCAGAAGCAGTCTACAGGACGTGTGATGCCTGATTCCTTCACGCACGGCACTTCAGCTCAGCGTATGAAGTGGTTCAAAAAAGGCTTTGAAACTGGCGACATCAACCAAGGCGATACATTCAATGACCCTAGCTTATAGGAGAAGTCAATTCGTCTCCAATACCAAGATCTGTTCAGGATTGATCTGATGTATATATTGGCGTAAAATATAAAAGGTCTCCGGCACTTGTGTCACTAGCTCAAGTTGAGATGGAATATCTTCGGTAATCTGGTCATTTTCCAAATAGGCAAATCTGCTCAGCATACCGCTTTCAAACATACAGTAAGCAGTTTCATTAGAATTCCGCCCGTCTAACTTGATCAGAATCTCCTTTTGGCTCTCCTTTATTTTGCCCATAAAATCGGCAACTCGGTTATTGTATTCTTGTGGCTTCTCAGTGAAATCACAGCCACCGTTACAGCTCATTTCCTGCTCTGAATCGCAATTCACTTTTCTGAGTCCACATAATTTGGGACATAAACCGTAAGTGCTGATCCCAGTTTTTAGAAAGGCATTAGCCTCCTCCATGGAGAAAAAAGATTCAATCGGCTTAAAAAACTTCGTGATTTTAGAAACTTGAAATCTCCCATAGCCTGAGTTATCCTCATAATGAAATAAGCCAAATAAGCGTTTAGGAAGCTTTGAGGCAGAATTATACTTAGGCCATAATCTCTTGATTTCCAAGGTTTCAAACAGAAGCGCCATTAACTCTGTTCCCGTCAATTCCCATTTCAAATCAAAGACTTCAGTCTTTAGCTTTTGCTTGAGATTAGGAAGTAATTGCCCAGAAAAGTGATTCTTAAATCGCTCTCGGATATTTATCGCTTTGCCTACATAGATCACTTTACCATGCTCATCAAGCATGTAATAAACGCCACATGCCGTAGGGATTTCCTTGAATTTGGAATGAGGGAAATTCGGAGGAAGAAAAGATTCTCCAGTATTTTTCTTAAGAGATTGATTGATAATCTGATAGTCAGATTTGATCATTCTATCAAACAAAATCGCAGTAGCCTTTGCATCTCCCATTGCTCGGTGCCTGGCTTCGATTTGTATTTTCTGGCTTTCGCAAAGTCTCCCAAGGCTATAAGAAGTCATGCCAGGATATACTTTTCTACTTAGTTTGACAGTGCAGAGTTTGGGAGTTTTGAGCTCCTTCCCCACTTTCAAAAATGCTTCCCGAAGAAAACCGTAATCAAAACTAACGTTGTGCGCTACGAATACTCGATCGTTTAGCAAGTCCCATAACTCTTCGTGTACAGCTGAAAAAGTAGGCTTGTGCCTCACCATAAAGTTATCAATTCCAGTCAATCCAGTGATGTAAGTTGGGATCGCTTGCTCAGGATTAATAAGCGTCTGATACTCTCGGATAATCGATTCCCCGTCGTGAATCAAAACCGCTACTTCTGTTATACCACCATGCTTGGCTGCGCCTCCGGTGGTCTCGATATCTACTATGGCAAATTCCATTGCCTAAAAGTATGAATTAGAATTTTCTCTAGAGAATAGATGTCACAGAATGACGCGGTTTGTATGAATTTTTGATTTTCTATCCCCACTGAGGTAATAGGTACTAATCCAAACAACAGCCAAATCACACACTAGTTGCAATTTTTTACCATTTATCCTATAAATGCAACTTTGTTTCATTTATACTAGTTTATAATTTCTACGCCTTCTATTTTTGTATTGTGAATTTGAAAACAGGAATACTATTAACATTGATTCTACTGCTTGGATTTAATATCCAAGCTCAGGATTGCTCGCTTTCTATCAGGGGAAAAATCATCCACCTAGAAAATAATGAGCCTATTGAGGCAGCATACGTGTGGGTAATTGAAGCTGAAGAAGGGGCTGTGAGTGATCAAAATGGAAATTTCACGATAAAAAATCTCTGCCGCGGAGACTACACCGTCACTATACAATACCTAGGTCATAAAACCATTACGGACACCATAAAGTTAGAATCCACAACTTTTAGCAAAACCTACAGGTTAGAGGAAGAAGCAGTGGGTTTACAAGGCGTGGAAGTACACGGACACCGCGATGCTGTGCAAACTACGACTGCAGTATCAGCCCTTTATGGAGAAAATCTGATGGAATCCCGTGGAGAAAACTTGGGAGAAAGTTTAAAACGAATCTCCGGAGTATCTACTTTTTCTACAGGAAATAGCATCTCAAAACCTGTGATTCACGGTATGCACAGCAATCGGATTATGATCATGAACAATGGCATCCGACTGGAAGGACAACAATGGGGAGCTGAGCATGCGCCGGAAATCGACCCCTTTCTTGCAGATGAAATCACTGTAGTAAAAGGCGCAGAAACAGTACGGTATGGCCCCGAAGCTATGGGTGGAGTGATTTTGGTAAATCCAGCACCCCTTCCTACTAAAAAGATGAGCAAGACAAGTCTTAACCTAATCGGCGCAACAAATGGCCGAATGGGCAATGTCAATTTGGTGCATGTGGGAGGCTCAGACAAAATCAAAGGCTTGGGCTATCGTATCCAAGGCTCCGCCAAAAGATCTGGAAATGTAAAATCTCCTGAGTATTTCCAACAGAACACTGGCTTAAGTGAGCTCAACTTAAGCAGCTCGCTTGGCTATAGCAGTTCCAAACTTGGAGTGGAAGCCTATTACAGTCTTTTCCATACCGAACTTGGAATACTGAATGATTCGCACACTGGAAATCTTTCTGATCTTGAAAATATTATTGAGAATGGACGGCCATTCGCAGATGGAGAGTTTAGTTATGACATCCTCAACCCAAAGCAACGAGTAACCCATCAACTGGCAAAGCTGAAGTCCCACTATCATATTTCTGAAAGCTGGAAATTGAATTTCCAGTACGGTTTTCAGCTCAACCACAGACAGGAATTTGACAAAAGACGTGGAGACTTGAATGACAAAGCGAGCTTAGATCTAGAACTCTATACCAACACAATTGATCTCTACGTAAACCATACCCACAAGAATGAACTGAGTGGAACCTGGGGAGTCAATTTCATCCAACAGGCAAACAGCAATGTTCCGGGTACGGGAGTAACTCCACTGATCCCGAATTATGACATGGTGAATACTGGCTTTTACGCTATGGAGAAGTACTCTAAAGGCCCACTGGAAGTAGAAGCTGGCATAAGGTATGACTTCAGAAATGTCAATACTGCCAGATACATCAATGAAGAGTTGAAAACGGCTGATATTGCTTATCAAAACTTCTCAGCATTTCTGGGTGGACTCTATCACATCAGTCCGGATCTGACGTTCAATTCAAATCTCGGATCCGCTTGGAGACCTCCAAATGTAAACGAGTTATTCAGCGAAGGACTACACCATGGAGCAGCAGCAGTAGAAATTGGAAATCCTGATTTGAAATCAGAGAAGTCACTTAAATGGATCAATGAACTCCAATATGATGGCAAAAGAACACATTTGGAATTCACCGCATACCTGAACCCTATCAGCGATTACATATATCTAAATCCTACTGGAGAAATCTATACGAGCCTTCGGGGTACATTCAACATCTACGAATATTTGCAGGCGAATGCACTATTCTATGGCTTTGACTTTGCTGGCAGCTACGAGTTCACGGATAAAATAAGTGGGTATTTAAAAGGATCTATAGTACAGGCAAAGAACACCGATGACGATAACTATTTCCCTTTTATCCCTTCCAACAGAATGGATTGGGGCATTTCCTACGACTTTTCCAAAGTCACCGACTCACGTACAAACAAGATAACTATAAGCAATGTATTAGTCGCCAAGCAAAATAGAGAGCCAGATTTTGACATTGCTCCTCCTCCGTCAGCTTATGCACTTTTCAATATTTCTTACAATAAGCAAGTGAACATTGGAGACGATAAATTGAATCTAGGTCTACAGGTGCAAAATCTCCTCAATACTAACTACAAAGATTATATGAATCGCTTCAGATACTTCTCCTACGATATGGGAAGAAATGTACTTATAAAAATCAATTACGAATTCTAACCAACTATTTATGAACACAACCAACAAACTTTACCTCATCGCCCTAGCAGTGGTTTCATTTGCATTCTCTAGCTGTACCAGCGAAGACCCCGTTTCAGAAAATGACGGAGAATTGATCACTGATGTCACACTGACTTTTCAGGAAATAGATGCAAATGGAAATGCAGTCGGCGCATCTTTTGACTTCACCGCTTCAGATTCCGAAGGAATTGAAATTGGCTCTACTCCAACAGTTGAAACCGTTACGCTGACCAAGGGAAAAAGATATGAAATGTCCATTGACGTATACAATTCAGTAGCTAGCGAAGACATCACAGAGGAAATTAGAGCTGAAGGTGATGAGCACCAATTCTATTTCTTAGGCTCAGCATTCACCAGTTCTCCGTTTCTATCTTACGAATACAATGATGAGGGAGCTGAGATAATCGGCCTAAAAGGAATCGTGACTGTTCAGCAAAGCCCAGGCTTTACTACTGCAGATTTCCAACTATTACTTCGTCACGCTTTGGATAAAAACTATCCTGGTGCAGAAAATCCTAATTTTCAGGATTACGCTAAAGCAGGTGGAGAGACTGATTTAGACATCACTTTCCCAGTTGTAGTACAGTAATATTTTAAGTTTACAAACACAAAAAGCAGCTCTAGAGCTGCTTTTTGTGTTTAGGCATGTTACTCTAAAAATTCGGTGAGCAACTTGTCATAAGTGTAGCGTCAAACTTTAGGTTCTCATTGACATTGGAGCCAATATTACCTGCCACCAAGATCACTTTGTAATCTGGCCCTTCAAAAGCTAAATGCACCTTCACGTGTCCATCAAAGGTCTTCATGTCTTCAAAACTCAACTTTGTTCCATTCATTAATGAGCCTAGTAGCGTCTTGCTTTGAAGGGTAGCTCCACTCACTGGATTTAGCATAAATGCCATGGGAGCTTCTGGATTAGTATAATCTCCGAAATGCAAATGCGCCGGAAATGTAGTGGCAGCAGTACTTTTTGCACCTACCAATTGTAAAGTCAATTCTAAATTCCCGTCAGTTAATTCTCTGATAGTAAGTGCGCCAGTATATTCATAATCACTAGCCTTATTCAATTGATATTCCAGCTTCTGTCCTGTGTAAAGCTCGGGATCATTCTCACTACATGCTCCAAAACTCATAAAAATTAGAAGTCCAAAAATTATATTTCGCATAGATCAGTCTTTGGTAGCTCAACGGAAAGAGAAATCATTCTGTTCGATAATCCTAAAATTATCAATTCAATTGGAATACTTCTGCTTTTAAGAATACTGACAGTCTTTTTACTGAATGATTACTATAAAGAATTCTGCCAGTAGCCGAATTATATGAGGTCGGTAGACCAAAATTTCATACCGTTGACTATGGACTGTTGAAAATTAATTTGCTCTCCAGAAGAAAGGAGTAAATAAAATCAATAAAGTATAGAGTTCTAATCTTCCCAGTAGCATGATCACAGAAAGGAAGATTTTAGCAGCAGGCGAGAAAAACGCAAAATTATCCACTGGCCCAACGGATCCTATTCCAGGTCCTACATTCGCTAAACAGGTCGCTACAGCTCCAAATGAAGTAACCAAATCATATCCCATCAGTGAAAGTGCCAAAGAACCTAGGACAAAAGTCAATAGGTAAATCAGCAAGAAATTCATGATGTGTGTGATGATTCTACCTGTAACCCGATCACCATTTATGATCAAAGGAACAATTGCTCTTGGGTGCACCAAGCGCTTAAACTCCAGCCATGAATTCTTAATAAATGTTAGGTGTCTCACGAACTTGATTCCACCCGCAGTAGATCCAGCACAACCACCTATAAAAAGCAACATAAAACAGATAAAGGTCACTCCTTCACTGTACTGCGTGTAATCATCCGTCACAAATCCTGTAGTAGTAACAATAGAAACTACCTGAAACAGTGACTTCCTAAATGCCAATTCAGGATCAATACCCGTAGCTGCTATCGGGAAATAAAGAATAACAGCAACTCCAAGTAGAGTTAACCCATATGTTTTAAACTCATCACTCTTCAGTACTCTCTTGAATTTACCAATCAAGCCAAAGTAAATCACCGTGAAGTTGGTACCCGCCAAAAACATAAACAAAATGGCTACATATTGAATGAAAGCCGAATCATAATACGCCATGCTGGCATTCTTGGTGGAGAAACCACCTGTTGCCAATGTTGTCAGCGCATGATTTATTGCATCGAAGAAGTTCATTCCTCCCGCCCAATAAAGCAGCATTGCCAACACCGTAAGGCCTACGTATACATACCACAGTCTCTTAGCTGTTTCTGATATTCTTGGGTGTACCTTATCAGAAGTTGGCCCTGGCGATTCAGCCACAAAGAGCTCAATTCCACCAATTCCCAACAGTGGAAAAATAGCTACAGTCAATACGATTATTCCCAAGCCACCAATCCACTGAGTCATACTTCTCCAAAAAAGCAAGCCCTTAGGCATCGCTTCAATATCAGTTAAAATAGAAGCTCCCGTAGTCGTAAGGCCAGACATGGTTTCGAAAAGCGCATCTTCGAAACTGACAATTTCATGACTCAAAATATAAGGAAGCATCCCAAAACCAGCCATAAAAACCCAGCTCAAGGCTACTATCAGGTAACCTTCTCGTTTTCTGATATTTTGGTCTTGCTTAGAAAAAGAAAAGAAAAGCGTCATTCCGATGATCATGGTGATCACAGCAGAACTCAGTACTGGCCAAGGATCCTCATTGAAATGTAGGGAAAATCCAACTCCAGGAAGCATCAAAAGGGCTATTAGCACCAAGAGTGCGCCCATGATCTTCCCTATTTCTTTGAAATGAATCATGCCTTAATGAAACAATTTTTCAAGTGCATTCTTAGCCTCAGGTAAGGCCAAAACAATTGCCTTATCATTCAAATCAAGCTGAAAATCTCCATCTGGAATAAAAACCTGCTCTCCTCGGATAACTCCCGCTACAATAGCTGAATCCGGAAAATGAAGCTCTCTAAGTGGATTCTTAATCAATCGGTTATTCTTACAAACTGAATACTGGATAAACTCAGCATCCACCCCATAAATACCAGATACGGCTTCTACAGTACCTTTTTTCAGGAATCTGGAAATCTCATTTGCCGCTACCAGCTTTTTATTAATCAGCGAATCCACTCCTATACTATGTGAAATATGAATGTATTCCCGTGTATCAACGTGAGCGATTGTCTTATAAACGCCATGATTTTTGGCGGTCAAACTCGCAATAATATTCGTTTCAGAAGACTCTGTCAAAGCAAGGAATGCATCCATCTGCTCCAAGCCTTCTTCAATTAGAAGCTCTACATTTTTGTAATCACCTTGGATCACAAGAGAGTTCTTAAGGTTTTCTGCAAGCCATTTACAGCGTTCTTTATCTTTATGAACAAGTGTTACACGGAAGTGATCTTCAAGTCTAAGTGCAGTAGTCAGAGCCATATCATCGCCACCGATGATCATCACATTTTTAATCGTGTGCTTCACCTGACCCAGAACTTCCATGATCGTCTGTGTATTTTTCTTGTTGGAGATGAAAAATACGTGATCATTATTACGAATAATCGTGCTACCACGAGGTATGATCGTCTTTTGATCTCTTAAGACAGCAATGATCCGTATATCTTCAAAAATCGGATTAGACTTGGTGTCCATGATACGCTGATTGACCAAAGGATTACTTTGATCCAGCGTGATACCTACAATATTCAGTTTCCCTCCTTCAAAGTCAAAAACCTCCGTAAAACTGGAGTTCTCGATCATATTGAAGATATGCTTGCTACAAAGCATAGTCGGTGAAATCAAATTATCAATCCCAAGATTTTGGAAATAGGACATGTTGTCTGGCTCCATATAGGAGTGATTTCTGACTCTTGCCATCACTCGCTTAGCTCCCAATTGCTTAGCCAAAACGGCCGTCACTATATTGGTTTTCTCCGAGGTAGTCACCGCAAGTACCATACTGGCCTTGTTTACATTGGCGCGCTTCAGAACTTCAAACGATGTCGCATCCCCTTGCACTGTCAAAACATCAAGTTTGGAAGAGACATAGTCCAGGACTTCTCTGTCTGTATCGATCAGTGTGATGTCCTTATTATCGTAACTTAATTGCTCAGCGAGGTGGTAACCCATATCCCCAGCGCCTGCAATCACAATATTCATCCCCATAGAGGTAATTCAGGTGATTTTTGAATTGGCAAAAATAAGTGCTTTCTAAATGGTAATCAGTTATTAAGCTATTTCTTTTGTGCCTGACAGGTCAAAGTAACAACGCTAAAATAGAAAAACTCAATTTTTGAGAGGTTTTTCAAAGTGACTTTCACCACGAAGTGCACACCATTTTTCGCAAATGGGACAGCTCTAATGAGTGCTCAGACACAGGAATAGAACAGTTATCTTTATTCATTTTGATTGAAAAACTGATCTTTCCCGCCTTTTACTTTTCGCTTTCAACTTCTCACTTCTCAGTCTGACATGACTGAAAAGTGAAACTGCACCACCCAACTACTCCTGAGAACTGCTCACCGCCACTAGTATTAACCACTTTTCAATTTTCACTTCAGACTTTTCATTTCTCACCGCTTACTCATCAAGCAGCTTGCTACTCTCCGCCTCCGGCAATTCTTGAATATCCTTTAATTTCCTCTGAATCACCCTTGTCCTAGCTCCTACCAGCTTATCCAATTCGGAATTGGCCTCCGTTAGCTTCTTTTGGGTCCTTTCTATCAGTTCCCCAAACTTCCCAAACTCAGTCTTGATTGCTCCCAAAATCTGCCAAACCTCAGAACTTCTCTTTTGGATTGCAAGCGTCCTAAAACCCATTTGCAGACTATTCAAAATCGCAGAAAGAGTCGTTGGCCCAGTGACAAGCACTTTATAATCCTGTTGTATTTGTTGCGTAAGCCCAGGTTCACGGAGAATTTCAGCATAGAGACTTTCTACTGGGAGAAAAAGTATGGCAAAATCCGTGGTGTATGGTGGATGAATATATTTGTTCTGTATATCCTGAGCTGCTTTTTTTACAGCTTTAAATAGTTCATTTCGATTAATTTCTATTTCTGGCTTCGAGGCAATCTCATATGCATCTACTAACCTTAAGTAAGATTCCTGAGGAAATTTAGAATCTATAGGCAGTAAAATCGGCTCCGTTTGCCCTGGCATCTTTACAGCAAACTCTACCCTTTCACGAGTGCCTTTTCCTACAGAAGCGTTAAGCACATATTGATCAGGCGAAAGCAAATTCTCCAAAATCGCCTGCAACTGATATTCTCCCAGTACGCCACGGCTTTTCACGTTTGTCAATACACGCTTCAGATCCCCTACTCCTGTTGCGAGACTTTGCATTTCGCCCAAGCCCTTCTGCACGGCCTGAAGCTGATTACTAACCATCTCAAATGATTGCCCAAGGCGGGTTTCCAGCGTTTTCTGAAGTTTTTCATCCACTGTCTCACGGATCTTTTCCAATCGCAATTCAGTCGTTTTCATCAGATCCTCTTGGCGGCGATTCAGTTCATTAAACTTCTCTCGTTGAAGCGTGTTGAATTCTTGAACGTTCTGGCGAAAAACTTCCCCAAAGGATTTCAACGCTTCATTTTGATCTTTGGAATTAGCGCGAATGCTATTAAAAACCAATTGAAACTGATTGGTTAGATTCTCGCTCGCTTCTCTCCGTGATTGCGCCAAAGCTATTTCTAGCTCTTTACTCATTCTAGCTAGTTCAGTTTGCAGAAAGGCTTTTTCCTGATCATTATTCTTTCGTAGGAAAAATAAAACCAGAAAAATCACTTGAAGAATAATTACAAGAATTATCAAATACTCAATCGGCATACGTCATCAGTTTGGGTTGTTGAAAGTAGTCGTTTCGTACTTCCACCCCTAAAAATGATAGATATTTCGCGACAGACTCCGTCGGTATTTCTTCCATAGGCACATGGCCTGCATTTTCAAAAACAATCAATTTAGACCCTGGAATGGCTTTTTCTAAGGTATATGCCTGCGTCACAGGAATCCAAGAATCTTCTTCACCCCACATGATCATGGTCGGCATAGTCAAGCGATCAAAGTCAATCCTAGACTCACGCGGAGCAGCCAATCTATCCAAAGTTGCTTTCCGATTGCCCTCAAGGCGCATCAGTTCATAGTAGCGATCAATATCCCGTTCTGTGATTTTACTTGCATCTGAATAAACTTGCTTCATATTCATCGCAAATAGAAAGCGAGGTGTACATTTCAGTAGTAGCTTGGAGAAAATTAGGTTATTAGCCAAACTGAAAACCCAGGCTCCACCGGGTTTAGTATTTCCTTCTACCGTTTGCTTAGGTGCTCCTGCTGCATCGATTAGATTCAGAGAAAGTACTTTGTCTGGTCGAGTAGATGCGACTTGCATAGCTACAGCTCCACCCATAGAGCTTCCTGCCAAATGGAATTTATCCAAGTTCAATTTCTCAGACAACCTCAAAACCAACTGGGAATAATCAGTCAAACTGTACCGCTTCTCATCATCTGGCCCAGTAAGTCCATGTCCAGGAAAATCAATCGACACAGTTAGAAAATATGGGCTAAGCTCTTGCTGCCACACATCCCAAGTATGAAGAGATGAAAAGCTTCCATGCAAAAGAAAAATCGGATCACCCTCCCCCATTATCCGCACATGTACATTGATTCCATCAACTTCTATAAAATGTGATTGGGCAGTCCCGTATTTCTCCTCGATTTCATGAGCAGGGATATCACTTCTGAAAATGAGTAGTAGAAAAAATATACAAGCCAGAGTCAAGACGACTAAAACTTTTAAAATTCGTTTGATCCAAAGCATAAAATTCGGCTTTTTTGAGTTTGTGATTAATCTAGCCCGATGGGAAAAAGTACAAAAATCTACCCGTTTCTCTTTCTATGCTACTAAAGAAACATTGTGAGTTTTAAATCATTTTTCAAAAACCTCGGGCCTGGCCCCATTATCGCCGCTGCATTTATTGGCCCGGGAACGGTCACAGTTTGCACGCTTGCTGGGGTGAACTTCGGTTTCTCATTACTATGGGCGCTGGGATTATCTATCATTTCTACCGTAGTTTTGCAGGAAATCTCAGGAAGACTTGGCTTAGTCACAGGTCAGGATTTAAGCCAGTTGATTCGAAATCAAAAAGGGAAACCGTTGTTTAGGTATTTTTCTATGGGATTGGTTTTGATAGCTATTGGTCTCGGAAATGCGGCTTATGAGTCAGGAAATATCTCTGGCACAAATCTGGGGTTACAGGTTTTCTGGGCGGCCCCAATCGTAAACCTTGCTGGATTTGAGGTGCTTACTGGTAATCTAATCCTTGGAGCATTTGCCTTTATTTTACTGTGGATCGGTAATTACAAAGCATTGGAGCGTGTGCTAGTAGGTTTGGTGATATTCATGTCCATTGCTTTTACAGCCACAGCTATACTTACCAAACCAGATTGGTCAGCTGTATTTGCCGGCTTCATCCCTAGATGGAATGACGACAATCTTCCAACCTTAGTCGCTTTGATCGGAACCACCGTAGTGCCCTACAACCTATTTCTTTATGCCAGTTTGGCTAAAACAAGATGGTCTGGATCTGCAGACATTCCCTGGATGCGAAAAGACATCGCTATTTCAATCATTCTTGGAGGACTGGTTTCGATGGCGATTTTGATGGTAGGGGCTGCTAATTCAAGCATTGAAATCACCAGCGCTATTGACGTTTCTAAAGGCTTGGAAGGTGTTTTCGGTAGCTTCGCAAAGTACCTGATGGGGTTTGGATTAATGGCTGCCGGGCTTACTTCCAGCATTACCGCGCCACTGGCAGCGGGATTAGTCATCTGCGGGATATTGGGTTGGAGTCAGGAGATCCGTTCTAGCTCTATGCGTGCATCGATGGGAATCATCGTGGGACTAGGTTTAGTTTTCGCTTCTCTAGGAATCAAACCTGTACAATTGATCACCTTGGCTCAATTGGCAAATGGCATTCTTCTTCCTCTTATAAGTGGTTGGATTATCTGGATTGCTTCGCAAAAGGAAATCCTAGGAAACTTCCGAAATAAACCAAGACAAACTGTTATCGCTGGGGTAATCTGGCTGGTGACTTTGATCTTGGGATTGAAGAGTATTCTGGCGGTGCTTGGATTATCAATGTAGTGTTCTCTCGTGGCAGCAAGTAATTTTGACCCATAAAAATTTAATCATAAGTCAAACCTTCATCAGACTATTCCAGTATAACTACTATTTACTTACTACATCTTTTTTAAGTGCAAATCCATGAAACGACTACTACTTCCTCTTGTGCTTCTTATTTCTTTTACTTCCTGTTTGGACAAAAATGATCCAAATACTTTTCTAGCGGGTAAATGGAAATTACGTTCAATCGAGAGCGCTTGGACAAGTCATGTATTTGAGGGTTCAGATATGGTATACACTCAAACATATAGGTTCAATTACGATGGCACTTTTATAAAAACTCAGAATTCAGAGGACGGGAATTTTGAAGCAACTGGCACTTATACTACCACTCCGCGACAAGAACTTTCATCTCCAGATGTTCGGTTTTATCTTGACCTAGTATATTCTGATGGAGACCCCATTGCTGGTGACTGCTATGGATTGGACCAGGAACATTTAGTCGTGAAGAATAACAAGCGAATAAGAAATACTTGGGGTGAGTGTGATGGCTCCATTTTAACCTATGAAAAGAAGTAAAGCTCTACCCCTACATTTGATCTCTTTTCATATAAATACAAGTAGATCACCCCTCCTTTTTTTAAATAGTAACTAAGAATAATCCACTTATTGCCAATTCACGTCCTAAAAACCTCCTGTTTTTAGAGAAAATACGACTTTTTATAGGGCTAGTGTTATTAATAAAAAAGCTCACTTTTCGACAGAAAATTGTTAATACAACAACTTTTCTCGAAGAGATTTATAAAATCTGCATTTTCTGCACCACTTTATTAAAAGTAAGTTTTTACCTGCTGAATCCTGAAAAATAAAATTTTCTCTCTTATATATGGGTTTGAACAAAATATTTTTTTAAATTATACGAAAGCGCAATTAACCCTTAACCCTAATATTCATGAAAAAGCTATTACTTTTCTTTGTTTGTGGGATGCTTTGGGTAAGTAGTCTCAAGGCTCAACAAACGCAGTACATGGTATTCGAATTTGTCAAGGTTGATAACGATCAACTTTTTGATTATATCGAGTTTAAAGATCAAATGGAAAAAGTATACAGGCAGGCTCTAAACGACCGCCGTATCAAAGGCTGGGATTTCTGGTCACTCCAGTCCGGAGCTGATCATTCAGACTTTCAGTACATCATGGTCACTTATTATGATGACCCAGTGAAGATGATGAATGGATTGGACGAGCAGTCAATGATGGAATACACCAAAATTGCCTACCCCCATCTAAACAGCATGCAAGTCAGCAAAATGTTTCAGGAATCTCTAGCTATGCGGGATATGCCTATGAGACTATACATGCGGGAAATCTCAGAAACAAACGACAAGTTCCAGATGAAACCTGGTGTACTAGCTTCTTTTGACCTCATGAAAGCCCGAGAAGGCAATTTCGAAGCTTATGAAGAAGCAGAATCACAGATTTTCAAGCCAATCCATCAGAAATTCGTAGAACAAGGATTAATGGGACACTGGAGTTTGTTAAGGACGGCTCTTCCTCTAGGATCAGAAGCAAAATCCACTCACTTGACCATGAATGTCTATAAAGATTACATGCAGTTTTTCAATGCGCAATCTTATGAAGACATGAATCAAACAGAAGAACAGAGAGTAGCTGTAAATGAAGGTCTAAACTCTAGAGATCAAAAATGGGTTTACCTCGCAACATTAGAAAACGTAGTTCGATAGTCCGGTTGTAACTTACTTAAAGAGGCTTCGAAAGAGGCCTCTTTTTTTGTTTTATAACCACATAGGAGAAAGTTCTCATAGATTAGAAATGTTACCTGATCTTCCTATTAGTCGCTACTACGACTTTGTTGCCTTTATGACTTTTGTGGTAAAGATTTTTTCACCACAAAAGGAACAAAGGACCTAAAGTTTTTAAAATCTACAGATTACAATGTTTTCTATGTCACTATGCGGTAATAAATGATCAATTCTCAATGGTCAAATTCAATGGTCAAAGAAAAGGATCATAATTTAATCGTCAAACTCAATGGTCAAGGAGATATCCTGAGGTTTAAAGAACCTCCCTCCGATCATACAACCTAAAAAGTATCAGTCCAATCACTGGCCCTATAAATAGCAAAGCTAAAACCTGATCAATTTGAATCCATTTCAACAGGAACTGAGCTAGTTGAATACTGCCAATGGATATCGCAAAACCCATTGAATTCACTAAAGTAAGCGCAGTTCCACGGTATTCTGCAGGTACACTTTGGGCGACTAAGGTAGAAAACTGAGGTGAATCAGCTGTCACTAAAATCCCCCAGACTAGTAACAAACCTATCCATGCCCATTTTGGTAATCCAGGTGCAAATAATACCAAAACACAGCAAACCCCTGAGCCAATAAGCGCCCACTGAGCTACCTTTTTACTACCAAATCGTTCAGCTATTCCTCCACCTATTGCACAAGAGATCCCTCCTATTGCTATCACGAAAAACGAGAGTAAACTATCCTCAGGCAGGATTACCTCATTTCCATTCAGAAAGATGATTAACATAGGCACGAATGCCCAAAAAGTATACAACTCCCACATATGCCCAAAATAGCCTGAAGCAGCACTTTTCAGCGCTTTTATCTTCGAGAGCTTAGGTAATAAACTTAGGTCAAATTTTGAATTGACCTTGTGAAAAGGGCCATCTGGAACAAAGAAACCAACGATCACCCCTCCTAGCAAGGCTAAGCCCGAGGTAAACCAAAGCACTATTTTCCATGAGAAATTTAAATCTAAGCCTTTTAAAAGATGAGGAAATGCAGTGCCCAAAACCAATGCGCCTACCAAGAAACCTAGCGCAGCACCTAACCCTTTTTGATAATAATCAGCCGCGATTTTCATTCCTACAGGATAAATACCAGCTAGGAAAAAACCAACCATAAATCTACAGACAAGCACAGAAGTAAAGTGCAATGGTAGTATGATAATCAGCAGATTAAAGCAAGCCGCAAAAACAGAACTGAAAAAGAATACATCACTTGGAGAAAAGCGATCTGGCACCGAAAAAAAAGCAAAAACCAGAGTACCGAGTATAAAACCAAATTGGACTACCGATGTAATGCTTGCCAAAATCCCCGGTAATTCAAGTAATTGGCTGATTTCGGGAGCTACAGCGTTACCTGCAAACCACAGCGAAGTGCCTAAAAATTGAGCAATTACGATCAAAATCAAGGCACTTCGAGATGTTATTTGAGATTTCAAGCTCCTAGAATTCCTCTAATAGTTTGCACTTCTTCAGCACTGAAAACAGAATTCCTCACTGCAGCTACGTTATCATCCAATTGCTCTGGTTTGGAAACTCCAACCAATACAGAAGTGATTCGCTGGTCTTTCAGCAACCAAGCAATTGCCATTTGTGCCAGTGTTTGCCCTCTTCCTATTGCAATATCATTAAGCTTCGAGATCATATTGATTTTTTCGTCAGAGATCTGCTCTGCTTTCAGGTATCTACCATCCTTGGCAGCGCGGGAATCTGCTGGAATTCCTTTCAGGTATTTATCTGTAAGAAGTCCTTGCTCCAGCGGAGAAAAAGCAATGCTTCCTACGCCTTTTTCTCCCAACACGTCCATAAGTCCATTTTCAACCCAACGGTCGATCATGGAGTATCTCGGCTGGTGGATTAAGAGTGGTGTACCCAAACGCTCCAGAATCGCATAAGCTTTCGCAGTATCTTCAGCAGAGTACTGAGAAATCCCCACATATAATGCCTTGCCTTGTCTCACTAGTAGATCAAGTGCTCCCATCGTCTCCTCTAGTGGAGTATCTGGATCTGGTCTATGATGATAGAAAATATCCACGTAGTCCAGCCCCATTCTTTTCAAGCTTTGGTCACAACTTGCTACCAAATACTTTTTGGAACCGTAGTTCCCATAAGGACCAGGCCACATATCCCAGCCAGCTTTAGAGGAAATAATTAACTCATCTCGCAAAGTAGAGAAGTCCTTTTTCAGCATTCTACCGAAATTTTCTTCAGCAGAACCAAATGGAGGCCCATAATTATTTGCCAAATCAAAATGACAAATACCAAGGTCAAAAGCTCTACGAAGAATAGAACGTCCTAGTGTGAAGTCTGCGTTATGACCGAAATTATGCCATAAACCAAGGCTAATTTCTGGTAACATCAAGCCGCTATTTCCGCATCGGCGGTACTTCATTTGATGGTAGCGATCAGCTGCAGGCTGATAAGGTAAAAGTGGTGAATGATCGTTAATGTCCATTAATTATAGGTTTGAGTTATTGTTTAACCGAACCAAATTAGAGCGATTAAAACTGAAATCAAACCTAATCCCATAAGAAGTAACCAACTTTTCCATATGTAACTGATCCAATGATTATACTTGATCCCGGCGGCAGCAAGCACCGCCATCATCCCTCCATTTGTAGGCGTCATGAGATCCATTAAACCACAGGCATACTGATACGTCAGCACAGCTATTTGTCTAGAGATGCCCAATAAGTCCATCAATGGCACAGCAAGCGGGGTAGTTAATACAGCTTGACCTGAAGTACTCGGTACGGGAATGTGAATAATTGCTTGACTTAGGTACAAACCTACAGCTGCCAACTGTATAGGCATACGCTCAAGGGGCTCAAACATCGCCTGAATCATCGGATCAACACTAGCTGTATTCTGCAAAATCAAATAAACACTCCTTGCTAATCCCACTATTACTCCGGCAAATATCATTTCGCTAAAGCCGGCTGTATATACTCTAGCTGTGCCGTTGAGCCCTAATTTGCCTATCAATCCACAGCTAAACCCAACGACAAAAAATAACGCACTCATTTGATTATAGTCCCAATCTCTATAGATAATTCCCCAGGCCATTACAGCTACCCCACTGAATGTCAAAAATAAGATCACTGCATGCTGAAGTGATATTTTCACTGCTTTCAATTCATAAACTTCAGAAACGGCAGTTTTCATTTTCCCATACTTAATATGATAACTACACCAAATAAAGATAGCCATAGCTAGGAAGACTAATCGATACGCTAATCCTTCTGCGAAATCAAGTTCAGCGATGTTCTGTGAAAGCAAAGAGCCAAAGGGATTGAATGGCGAAAAACTTGCTCCTACAAGGGCCGAACCTAAGGCTAATGCGATAATAGACCGAATATCGTAATTGATTTTCTTCGCCAAAATCACCAACACTGGTGCCATGGCAATAATTTCCTCCTGCATCGCAATGGTACTGCCGCAAAAAGCAAAGACAATTCCTATGATATAAAGAAGCAAGTACTGTCTACTTCGAAACCGATAAATAAGAGCTTCAATACCAACTTGAAGTGCACCAGTTTTTTCCACTACGTAGAATGCTCCTCCTATTAGCAAAATCAACACAACAATATCAGCCCCTAGAATAAACCCTTCTGGTATAGATAGGGCTATCTCATATAAGCTTGCATTGTGATCTTCTACTGTATGAAAACTTCCCGAAACAATTATCTCTCTCCCAGTCTCAAGATCCAATACTCTATCATAACTACCAGATTGAATAAAATAGCTAGACAAGCCTGCCAGTAAAACAAAACCTACTAGGATAATGATTGGGTGCGGGAAAGATAGTTTCATACTAACATCACTATTTATGGATTGATATAGGATATAATTTGCCTAGCAATTTCAATTCTGAAATCCTCCTTGTCTCTGGAATTCGAAAACAGAAAAATACCAGTTTCAGCTTCTTTGGAATAAAACAAGAGGCTAGAATATCCTGCCTGTCCGCCATAGTGTCCGAGCCATTCTCTGCCTTCAATTTGAGTCTTCTGAAAACCTAACGGAACCTTACTCTCATCAAAAGTGAGCCAGTCCAATGCTCTTCGGAAAGCTCCACTTTGTCCCCGCAGCAAATGAGTAATAGCTATGCTCATATCTTTTGTGGTGGTAATCAGACCAGAGGAAGGAGAAGGAAGTATTGGGAAGTTGATCCTTTTAGGCTCTATCCTTTTCCATATAAATGTCTTCTGATACCCTGTGATTCCATTATCCTCTAGAGGCCAAGCTGTAACAAAGTCAGAATCTGACATTCCAGATGAAGCCAGCACACCATTTTGGATTAGTGAATGAAAATCACGGTCTTCATATTGACTGAGCAAAAATCCAAGTAAGTCGTAATTTGAATCCGCATAGTTATAACCGACAGAATCTGTATGATAGGTGGATGAGTTCTGCAAAAACTCTGCACCCCAATCCTGCAATACTTGAGATTTTGAGGTCGAAAAAATCATTTCAGAAAAATTCTTATCGCGAACACCTGACTCGTGAGTCAAAAGATCTTGAAATCGGAGTTTGGAAAGAGATGATGATTTGAATTTTCCTTTCAATTCTAAAGAAGACACTGGATCATCGGGAGAAATCCCATTGTCACCTAATGTATTCGCCAGTGCCAAAGCAGTGAACAATTTGGAAACTGAGGCGACCACAATTGCACTTTCTACCATCAAAGAATCCTTGGTTGCTAGATTTTTATACCCAAAAGCATTCAAATAGATGACTTCGTCATTCTTCACTACAGCCACGGATATACCAGGCAATAGGTATGTTGACATGGCTTGATACAAAATAGAATCAATGCCTATGGATTCGGATGTCACTTCAGAAATAGGAATATTTCGGACTTTAGGATAGCTATGCCACCATTCCCATGCAATAAATAGAGCGATCCAGAAAACCAAAACAGCCGATAAGATCTTGATTTTCTTGTTCATTGAGGAAACTACTTTGGGCCAGGTGATACTAGCCATTTATTGAAAATTCCACGAGCATAAGATTTTCTTATCCTGAAAGATTGGAATACACCACTTAAAACTCTTCTTCTACATGTGCGAGAAATCGCAATCAAGATTCTCCCGATCCCAGTTACCCAACTGTGCAGCAGCGTCGTAGGTACTTTGCAAAAACTCTAGAAGCATCTCATTAGGAGCGGAGGATTTTCTCACATCATCGTAATTCAGCATAAACTCGCCCAAATCTTTACTCCAATAGGCCTGCTCAGGTGAAACTTTAGCATGCTGAAAATCAGGATAATTCGGATAGCAATACGCGTAGAAAATAGGAGTTTTGAAAGCTTCACTCCCCGGCCAAAAACCAACACTAAACACTTCATGGGAATAGGCTTCTTGCATTACTGCTAGTGGGATATTTGGAACCTGACCAGAAAACTCAGGAGCTTTACTGCCAGAAAACCGCGTGTATGCCAAATCAAAAGAACCCCAAAAGAAGTGTATAGGGCTATTTTTACCAGTAAATTTTGTCCTGAATACTCCAAATACATTCTGAATATGAACTAGCGTTTTCCAGAGATTTTGAGCTGCGTTAGCTTGGTAAATTAGCCGTTTCTTATTCTTTGAAAATGGAATAGGATCTGGGATTTCATTTGGAATGGAATGAATTTTCACATCAATTCCCAAAAACCTCAGCTTTTCCATTAATTGCTCATAGAAGCTAGCAACCGTCTGCCCACCCAACTCAAAACGGTCCTGTGTACCGTTGCTGGTTTTTATTCTTAACTCGTGATGAATGAAGTCAAATTTGATATCAAAAACTCCATTTTCATAAGGGATAAGACCTGTTGTCAACCCCTGTGAATCGACATAGAGTGACACATGCCAAGAATGGTTTTGCCAAGGCGATTTTTTGAGCCGCACCTTGCCCACGATCTGTGTCCAATGATGTAGCAGATAAATGGTGTCTTTACTATCTTCAAATTGAAGTATTGGCCAAGAATTCTTTTTAGGTGCCATAAATAAAAGTTTATCTCTCAATTTATAGGTTTTCCGTGCTGAACAAAAATTAAATCTCAGTCTTTAGCATTTTTTCAAGAGTCTTTATGCCAGAAGTAGCATTTTCCGAGATATAAAAAACCTTTTTACCGAAACCAACCGCAGGATTGACTGGATCAATCAAAAAAATTCTGCTGCTAGTAGGAACGTAATTCACTAAACCTGCCGCTGGATAAACTTGCAACGAAGTCCCTATCACTACCAAAATGTCTGCCGTAGCGACAATTTCTATGGCTTTATCCATCATGGGAACTTGCTCACCAAACCAGACAATATGAGGGCGCAACTGACTGCCTTTCTCACATGTATCACCTTCTTTGATTTCCCAATGGTCCAGCTCATAAACCAAATTCGGATCCACTGAACTTTGAGCCTTTTTCAATTCTCCATGAAGATGAATTACGGTGGAAGAACCAGCTCTCTCATGTAGATCATCGACATTTTGAGTGATGATGGAAATTTTATAATCCTTTTCCATTTCAGCTAATATCAAATGGGCCTGATTTGGCTCGCATTCGAGTAATTGCTTTCTGCGTTGATTATAGAAATTCTGTACGAGTTCTTGATTTCTTTGCCAACCTTCTGGCGAAGCCACTTCCATCACTTCATGACCTTCCCAAAGTCCACCCGAATCTCTAAAAGTTTTGATTCCACTCTCTGCAGAAATACCCGCACCGCTAAGAATTACCAAGTGTTTCTTACTGCTCATGGGTTATTGGGATTTTGGATCTTGTAAATTTCGAATGAACACTAGTTAATCTACCTAATTCCCCGGAGATTAACGCTGAAAAGGATCGCTGATAATCGCAGATTATTCCATAGCGATCAAAGTAAATTCACCGAGTCATTTGCGCAAATCTGCGTCATTTATCCGCGAACCCCTGCGGGAAATCTAATCAATCTTAAATAAACCTGCACTTGAGGTATTTGATCTTTTCCCCCTTATCAGAAAACATCTTTTCATAGCGAGTTTGTATCCCAAAGTGATCATCCTTCCATTCAGATTGATAGAAATCATGAGTAAATCCGATCACTTCTATATCTTCCCTGCTTTGAAAAAGCTCTAGAGAATAATTAAATAAGTCAGTATTATCGGTTTTGAAGTGTAAAAAGCCATCATTCTTTAGCATGGGCTTATACATTTCCAAAAAGCGAGGTGAAGTCAATCTACGTTTCTCATCTCCATCCCGAGGAAATGGATCTGGAAATGTGATCCAAAGTTCAGAAATCTCATCTGAAGCAAAATATTTCTCTAGAAGCTCAATTTGAGTTCTAAGAAAAGCAACATTGTGAATTCCTTCAGCGGTGGCAGTAGAGCTACCTTTCCATATTCTGCTGCCTTTGATATCAACTCCAATAAAGTTCTGATGAGGGAAATTACGAGCCAATCCCACAGTGAATTCTCCTCTACCACAGGCTAATTCTACGACGATTGGATTAGGATTTTGGAACTGTACTTCATTCCAGTTTCCTTTGATCGTTTCAAAAAGTGGCTTACCAGCCTGGATTACATTTGGATTCTCGTCGTTCTCTTGGAAGCGAACCAGTTTTTTTCTACTCATCTAAAGCTCTTCGATTTCTGCAACCACAAAAGTACTCCCTCCCACAAAAATCAAGTCATCTTCCGCTGCATTTTTTCTAGCAAATGCTAAAGCTTCATTAATATCAGGAATAATCTCACCTTTCAACCCCACAGAAACTGCCTTTTCTGCTAATTGATCAGCTGGCAAAGCTCTTGGAAGTTTGGCTACGCAAAAGACATAGTTGGCTGATTTTGGTAGCAAAGAAAGAACTTTAGAGATATCCTTATCCTGAACCATCCCCAACACAAGCCAAAGTGTCGCAAAAGAGTAGGTCTCCAATTGGGCTAGGATCTCCCGAAAACCAGCTTCATTATGCCCTGTATCACAAATCACCGTTGGATTAGATGACAGCGTCTGCCACCTACCTTTCAGGCCAGTTAACTCCGTGACATTTTTCAACCCTTCCAAAACTGCTTCATTTGGCAAATCCCATCCCAAATCCCTCATCTGAGCTACTGATTCTAGAATGCCTGGAAGATTATATTTCTGATAGTTTCCATTTAGCCCGAAAATCAGATCAATCGTTTCCTCTCCCTGTGCGGTGGTCTGTGTCTTCACAGACCACTTTGACTCTTCACTAATGACAACTTTATATTTGGTTTTGCCTTCCTCTTCAGCGACTTTATAAGCTGTCCAGTCTTCATCGGCAAAAGTGACTGGAGCGTTCATACCAGCAGCTTTATTCACGAAGACATCTTTTGTTTCCTCATGAGTCTCGCTAATCACCACAGGCACATTTTTCTTAATAATTCCAGCTTTTTCTCCTGCAATCAATGGAAGGGTATCTCCAAGAAATTGCACATGATCAAAACCTATATTCGTGATCAAAGAAAGCTCAGGCGTGATAATATTTGTGCTATCGAAATTCCCACCCATACCGACTTCTATGATAGCGATATCCACTTCCTCCTGCACAAAGTACCAGAAAGCCATCCCCACAGTCATTTCGAAAAAGCTAGGCTTCAATTCATCCAGAAAGCCTTGGTTTTCTTCCACAAACTTTACAACTAGCTCAGGACTAATTTCTTGGCCGTTTATTCTTATTCTTTCGGTGAAAGATTTGAGATGTGGTGAGGTATAAAGTCCAGTTTTGTAACCTGCACTTTGAAAAATAGCAGCTAAACTATGAGAAGAACTTCCCTTTCCATTGGTGCCTGCTACGTGAATAGATTTGAATTTTAATTCTGGATTCCCGAGATGATCACAAAGCAAAATAGTACTTCTAAGATCCTTCCTGAAAGCTGAAGCTCCCACTCGCTGGAACATGGGAAGGGAGTTAAACAAATAATCCAGCGTCTCCTGGTAATTCATTGCTTAATCTACCTTAATGACAAACGTGATTTTACCTGAAGAAAACTCAGCAGCTGCGCCACCCTGTTTTTTAAAAGATATCTGATTTACTACCTGACGGTAATAAGCCAACACATCATTTGACACATTATATTCCAACGGAACTGCCTGCACTACTCTTCCCAAATCGTCAATGGTGATTTTAAAAACTATTCTACCGTTGCGAGTAGATACTCTATCATTGATATTTGGACGCTGCGCAAAATCCCATCCAGCAAGGTCTAGACTATATCCGTCACCTGAATTAGCCCCTTTTCCAGAACCTACTCCCATGATAGCTCTGCCGTCAACTGTTCCTTTTGGGTCACCTTCATCGCCTTTCTCGTTGGAAGTTCCTTGAGCTCCGCCAGATGCAGGCTTAGTTCCAGTACCTGAAGTACCACCAGCTCCGAATATCGCTCTTTGATCAATTTTCGGCTTTTCAGGTGCTTTTTGCACTGTCTCTTTCTCCTCAGCTTTTGCTGGGGTTTCCACAGGTTTAGCAGCCTCCTTCTTTACTGGTTCTGGTTTGATGGTTTGTTCCGTGGCTTTCTCCTCACCTCTTATTGGAGATGGTTTTGTGGTCACCGCTTTATTAACCGATGGCTTTGGCTGAGCTTTAGGTTTGGCTGTTTCTGTCTTAGTACTAGGCGCCGGAGTGGCTAGTTTTGTCACTGCTTCAGCTATTTCTCCCGGAGCAGCAGCTTCTACTACTGGTGTTGGGGTTTCTGAAGGAGCATTTGGACTATTTCGTTCGCCAGAGCCTGTTGGAGTAAAACCAAGATTAAGCTCTAGACCGAATGTAGGTAATGGTGGAACAGGCTGCTTCCAAACCACAATAAAATAGAGCGCAATCAAAAGCAACACGTTGAAGATAATTGTGATTACCCACGATTTTTTCTTGCTTTCGTTCTCTATTTTTTCTGCGTTCCAGTATTCCATTGCCTATTAGAATGGTTTTGTTGCGATTGAAACATTTGCTTCCAATCCTGCTGCAATTCCTCCGATCTCCACTAAGTACTCCACTGGAACATCTTTGTCTATGTGCAACACGACTTGACCTTTCTTATCCTTTAGTAAAGAAGTCAATTCTCCCTTGATTTGTTCCCTTGGGACAATTTTGTCATTGACAGAATACTTAAGATCCTTAGTGATCGTAACGCTAACTTCCTGCATAATGATGTCCGAAGTTTCGCTGGAAGGTAAGTTCACAGGCAAACCTGAAGGAGTGATGAAGGAAGAAGTAAGCATAAAGAAGATCAACAACAGAAATATAATATCTGTCATCGATGACATACTAAATGCTGGATCTACTTTATTTTTAGCCTGAAGTCCCATGGTATTAGTCTTGAAGCAAATCAATAAATTCTATCGAAGAATATTCCATGTTATGAACAAGCTTCGACACTTTTGATACTAGATAGTTATAACCCAAGTAAGCAATAATACCTACTACCAAACCTGCGGCAGTGGTGATCATCGCTTCATAGATACCTTCAGATAGAAGCTTTGGTGAAACCATCCCTTCCTCTTGTGCTATCGCAATAAATGCTTGAATCATACCGGCAACCGTTCCCAAGAAACCAATCATAGGCGCGGCACCAGACACCGTTGCCAGGAGATTCAAGTTTTTCTCCAACTTGTAAATCTCTATTTTACCAACGTTCTCGATAGCTACTTCAATATTCTTCAAAGGCGAACCAATACGCTCAATTCCTTTAGCAATCATGTTTGCAACCGGTGTATGTTCTCCAGCGCAAAGGATTTTAGCTTTTTCTGTCTGACCACTCTGCACCAATACTTTCACCTGATCCATGAGATGCGAGGAAGTTTTGGAAGCTTTATTGAGTGTGATCAATCTTTCTACAAAGATGAAAATTGCCAGAATGAACAGTAAGTAAAGCGGAACCATCATGTATCCGCCTTTGATTAAAAGATCAAGAAGGCCTATGTTATCTTTGGTGGCACCCATCGCCAGGCTATCTGCTGCAGAAAATGTGTCTGTAGAGAGCGTTTGAAGTAAAATCATATTAATATTTCAAAATCCATAAATCTTCCTTGTACTGGTCTTTGATTCGAGCTAGCTCTTCATTGATGGCTGTCCAGCCTCTCGAAGTCCCTATTGCCAAACGATAGTTTGTGACGTCTTCGTATGGTGTAATCAGGTAAATCGTCTCTGCTCTATTCTTATATTGCTCTGCTTCCTCCAAAGCCATAGCTTCATTAGGAAGGCTTCCCACTATAATAAAGAATTGAGGTCGATCAGCTTTTTCTGTAACGCGAACCAAAGTTCCAGACACCCTAGACGCAATAGTTGTACCAGTTTGAGCTGATTCAGCGACAGGTGTAACAGAACTTATAGAATCTGAAATATTATCTTGATTGTCAATTACTTGTGTTTCTTCACTTAGGGTGGAATTGACCGCTACTTCATCATTTTCCTTAGCGGCTACACCTTCTATAGACTCAGAAATAACCGTACTAGAATCTTGAGAGGTAACTACAGACTTATTCATTTGCCAAATTATCACTATGACTACAGCCAAAGCCAAGATTGCAGCAATCCAAACCCAAGAATTGCTGGATTTTTTTTCCTCAATTTTATATTCAGATCTGGAAACTTTCTCACTCTCCACCAGTGAAGGTTTTATAGCTTGAATAGTCTTCTTTTTGACTTCTGCCACATCTATTGGGGCAATTTTCTCCTCCTCTTTCTTAGGGATTTCGGCCTGAGCCAAAGGAACAACTTCTACATATGGAAGACCATAGTCCTTAGAATCAGTCCAATGCTTATTATCTGTGGTTTTACCAGTCATTGCTTTCGGGGAATGTTACGAAACTAAATGAATTGAGTCTAAACCCCAACCCAAAGCATCAAACTATCTTAGAATTTAAAGGATGCTCCTCCTATAAACTGAATACCTCTTACTGGATAATTCAACCAACGCATGTTTTTACCATTCAGGATATTATTGCCTTCGGCAAAAATTGAAATTCGATTGGTGATCCCATAATCAGCTTTCAGTTGTAGATCTGCTATAGTTTTCAAGTTGACTACATCATACGGCCCGCTGTATCCTACAACATCGCTCAAATCACGTCCACGAGCTTTTATACCGCCCATCAAATTCAAATTTGCTTGTACAATCAATCGTTCAAGAGGCGTCACCTGATTATTTATTCTCAATTCCCAAACAGGTTTATTCCAAGCTTCAGCCTGTGTACTTAGATCATATTGGTACAGATCCAACCTACTGTTAAGCGAGTACATGTCTGAGAACTTGTACCCCAACTCAGCATTGATATTGTAAACCGTGGTTTTGTCGTCATATACCAAACTAAATCTCGCCGAATCAGTAGTCAGCAAATTACTGGTGTAATTATTCACAAAGAAGTGAAGCTGATTGTAACGGCTCACATTGGCAGCAGCACGATAGCTGAAAGCTCCCTGAAACTGACCTACTATCCCAGCCTCAAATTTGTAATTCTGAACAGTATTAAGCAATTGCTCACTTGGTCCCAAATATGGATTTTCATTTACAAAGCTGTAATAAGTGTTTCGCTTCACATCGCCTGAGAACTCCGCGAAAAAGCCAAACTCTTCAGCAAACTGATAATTGGCTTTTAGAACAGGAAATACATGAAAATCACTTGCTTTATTTTCCAAAGAATCATTTTCAGAAACTAGATTGACTCCCGCCGTGAAATTAAACGCTTCATACTTGTAAGAAATAGTAGGACGTATAGCAAAATAAGTTCGCTTCAATGAATAGTTTAGATCCTCAGGATTAGTACTGAAATAGGAAAACCCAACTCTACCAGCCCAATCATCTGTTGGTCTGAATGTCCCGCTTGCCTCAACTCCAATCTGATTTTCTTTGACTAGGTAGCTATCAGTGAAATTTCTAAAACTCAACTGACCTTCATAAGAAAAAGGACCAACTTTCTCAAGCTCTCTTATCCCGGCTTTCACCTCAACAGCTTGAAGAACATTACTATCGAACCCTTTAAAGGCTCCATTGTCATCAAGTGTATATCTAGGATCTAAACCATAAAACTGGTAACTGTCCTGATTCCAACTAATGCCACCAAAGACCTCAAATAGATCTGTAAAGTAACTCCCGTCAAAACCTAAATTCGTGTGAGATTCCTTGGATTCTTCAGCTAACACTGGGCCTTTTCCAAAACTCTGATGATTCAACTGCAATGAATAATTGAAATCAGCAATGTCTATCCCCATGTATCTGGCCTCCAAAAGTGGAGATGCAAAATTGCCATAGCCTGCGCGTACATATCCTGGAAATAACTCCATTCGCTCTGGCGTATAGACCTTCTGAGAAGGCTCAGCTTTCAAATCCAATGGTTTCAAATTCAATGGATAGCTGGTCACTAAATATCTGTATTCATTCATTCCTGTTGGCTTAGGAAGCACAGGCAGTTTCTCGTACATTCTTGGTTGTACTGGCACCGTGAGCACACGGTCTTTTCGGATTACAAATTCCTGATCCGTGACAGCTCCCCTCTGTTGGGTTTGTGCCATGACCAAACCAGATGTCAAACCGATAATTCCTGTAAAAAGGATAGTTTTCGCTAACTTTTTCATGGTTTACTTAAGGGTTTGAAGTTTTGATTGAGCCATTTGTTTGATTTCTGCATTGGTAGAATTTTCTACGATAGATTCCAAGGTCGCCTTCGCCTGGAATTCCTCCCCACTTTTCACATAGTTATCTGCCAAAAGCAAGAAGATCCTCCCATACCAATAATCGTAATTAACGAACGGTCCCGACTGATCAAATATCAATTCGCTGGATTGTGTGATTTCACCCTTTTCTTGGGCACCTAATGCCAATAAATAAAGCCCTTCAGCTCCCTGCTCAGTTTTATAATCAGCTACTAGAGCTGTTAAAGTCAATTCCGACTGAGGTTTTTGGTTTAGTTCCTTTTGCGATTTTGCTTTGATAAGCAAGGCTTTTGGAGATGATTCAGGAATAACTCCATCAAGCGTAGCTAAACGCTCAGCTTGTGTGATCGCCTGCTGATATTTCCTTGTTTGAAAATTCGCAATCATCAAGCCTTGAACAGCCTCAGCTTCCTCAGGTTTGCTACGTGCATTTTGCACAGAAGTCTCTAGGTATGGTATTGCTTGGGCAAAATTGCCTCTTTCCAATTCTATCACACCTATCTTCTGCATAGCACGAAGGCGCTGCGGAGAAGCTGGCTCTCTTTCTAATGTTTTGAATTGCGCGAGTGCTTTTTCCGTATCACCAACCTGCATGTAGCTATCTCCTAAGAAATAAAGTGCATCTGCACGCTGAGCTGATTGCGGATAGTTTTTCAGGTAATTCTCGAATCCTCGTATAGCTTGAGAATAGTTCTTATCGAAAAATGTTCCTTTGGCAGCTTCAAATTCCAAAGATTGAACGCTTCCGTTACTTGGGTTAGCACCTTTATACTTGGTCAAGTAATCAGAAAACTCACCAGATCTTCCTTGAAGTGCGAGTGTTTCCTGAAGACCTTTTAGTGCAGTTTCAGCATTTTCAGCATTAGGGTGATTATTTAAAATTGTGCTGTAATCCTTAATAGTCTGATCGTAATTCTGAAGTGAGAAATTTGCCACAGCTCTACCTTCCAATGCATAAGGAACGAAAGGGCTATTTGGCTTGGTTCTGAGCAAATCCGAGAACGAAACAGAAGCAGCCTGGTAGCTGGTTTCTTCCATATATATCTGTCCTCTCTGATACAGTGCATCTTCTAAATACAAGCTATTCGGATAGCGAGAAATCAACACATCCAATTGACCTAGCGCTTGCTGATTGCTAGATTGGAAGTTTTGCACCACTGCCAATCTGTAGTAAGCATAATCAACTCCTGAATTACCCTCATTGATAGCTCGTTGGAAAGTAGAAGCAGCTTCGCCAAATCTCTTTTGAACATAATAGCAATCGCCTAATCTCAAAAGCGCATCGTCGTATTGCTGCTTGTTGGCAATGATCTGTCTATTCTCTGTGAACTTCCTGAACTGCTCTTCAGCTTTTGGGTATTGCTGGGAATTGAAGTAAGCGTAACCTAATCCATAATGGGTTTTGGAGACGGTGCCATTTGTTCCTGATGGACGCTGGCTAATTACTGATTCATAGGATTTGATCGCCTGCGGCAAATTATCAGCTGCTGAATTGATTTCCCCTTTCCAGAAATAAGAATCTAATACCATGCTTTTATCAACAGGGTATTTTAGTGATTTATCTAAATAGGCTAAGGCAGGATTCCATTTCTGATCACGGTAATAAACCATGGCCTGATAGAAAGCCACCTTTTGGTAAGCTTCCTGAATTCTTGGCGACTTATTCGCAATTTTATCCATCTGATCGATGGCACGTAAGTAATCGTTGGTATTTACAAGTGCCTCAGAAAGCAAATTCTCAGCTTCTGCTCTGTATTTACCTGAAGGATAAGATTCCACATATTCGTCTAAAGCAGTGATGGCAGCCTGGAAACTCCCCTTCTGTAGGTTTACCTTAGCATAATTAAATATGGATTCTTCTTTAATGGCAGGATTGAAATCTGATTTTGCTGCTGACTGGAAGCTCGTAGAAGCAAACTGATAATTCTCAAGTTTCAGATACGACTGAGCTAGATAATAACTGGAAGCTTGTCCAATTTCATCAGATGAAGATGCGGACACCTTCAAATAATCCGTAGCACGTTGGTAGTTTTTGATTTCAAATTGAGAAATACCCGCTTTGTAAACTTCCTCTCTTCCCAATTCACCTTTACGGGAATTGATATAAGCATCGTAGTTTTCGGCAGCTTTCGGAAAGTTCTTTTTGGCATAATAAGCTTCCGCCAAATACAAATAAATCACTTCCCGTTTCTCAAGATTTTGACCATTTGTCAATTTTGGCTCAGCAAAACTGATCAATTGATCATAACTACCTTGCTTATAATAAAGGGCTGCCAATAGATAAGGAACCTTATTGGCATAGTAAGCAGATTGGGAAGCAGTCTGAAGATCAGAAATGGCTTTTGCAGTATTCCCATTATCCATAGCGATAAAACCACTGTAATAATAGGAATCAAAGCTCGCCTGCTGGTTTAGCACTTTTCCTGCATCAAAATAAGGAGCAGCTTGTCCATACTGATTAAGCTGAAAATGAGAATAACCCTGTTTAAAAAGCACTTCAGCACGGTTTTCCAAAGTCAGTTTTTCGGTATTCACCAACTTATAGCTGTCGATCGCCTCTGGGAAATTCCTTTTAAAGAAAAAGTGATCTCCTAGATACAGTCCCGCAGTGGTTACCGAAGGATCATTTCCATGATCATAAATATAGCTTTTCATCAAACCAGCTCCGTCTGGGCTTTCTACCTGTAGGGCAGCCATGGCTCGATTTAGTTCAGCATTTTTTGCTTGACCAGAGTTTACAGGCCTTGCTAAAAGCCTGGTGTTATCATAGATACTTGCTGAAAAAAGCTGCTTCTCAAAAAGCTCCAGATTATGATCTAACTTCTGTTGTGGACTGGTCTGGTAGAGGCTAGACTGGGAGTACGCCTCCAAACTAAGTCCAAGGCTCGCCAGGAGCACAAGGTGATATTTCATATGTTATTAATTTCTATTTAAAGGCCATATGCCCGCCCGGCTGACTACCGTCGGACAGGGAATCTCGCATAAGTGATAATTTCACCCGAGAAGCTTGATGCCATGCTCGATTTCATGCGTTTATGTTTTGATATTTAGCAGCCGCATGGAATCTCTCATGTATTGCAATTGTCCAACTGTTTGGAACTTGCAATCATGCTCAATTTCATAGTGTGGCTTAGGTAATCAATGCAAAATCTTGTAAACAAGCTCGCGGAGGTTTTCGGCTTCGCTCATACTTCCAGAATCAACTCCTTTGAAACGAAGATCAGCCTCTTTGATGTATGCGAACACATCAATTACCTTGCCCAAATTGTAGTTTCGGGACGCTACCATATATTCTTTGACTACAAATGGAGGCAACCCTAAAAGACTGGCTAGCTGCTGCTCATTTGCTCCTGTTTTCTTCGCCTGATGAATCAAAGCGATTCTAGTGAAATAGTTAAACATCAGTGAAAACATAGGGATCACCGGATTCGCCTTTGGATTCTGGATGAAATAATGAATGATCTTATTTGCTTTGATCACATCCTTAAATCCTATTGCTTTTAAAAACTCAAAGTTATTGTAGTCCTTGTTTATTCCTATGTACCTGGAAATGTGCTCATTAGTGATTTTCGTAGGCTCCCGAAAATTGATCAGCATCTTCCCTATTTCATTGGAAAGTACTTCCAAGTTATTACCGATAGAATCCGCCAAAAGTAATGCTGCACGCGTATCTATGGAGTGCTCAGTTTCCTTAATAAACCCTTCTATCCAGTCCGTCAGCTTGTAATCCTTGACTTTGTCCGAGCGAACATAGACAGTTTTCTTATCCAGTTCTTTGTAAAGCGCAGATCTACCATCCAGCTTTTTATACTTATGAGCAAAAACTAAAATCGTACTTGGAAGAGGGTTTTGTACATAGCTCACCAGCAATTTCTGAGAATCTTCTTTAGTTAGATCAGACAAACTCTGGGCTTCCTTTACGATCACTACTTGGCGATCTGACATCATCGGGAATTTCCTCGCGTTATTGAGGATCATACCGACATTGGAGTCTTTTCCATAAAGCACCACTTGGTTAAATCCACGTTCATGCTCTGCAATCGCATTCTTCTCAATGAAGTCTGTGATCTGATCAATAAAGAAAGGTTCCTCCCCATCCAAAAAGTAAATTGGAGCGAACTTTTTCGCTTTCAGATCCTTAAGTACAGCTTGTGGTTGTTGGGGCATAAATTTGGAATAATCTCAAGCCTTAAAGATAACAGGCCTATCCATTTGCCTGCAAAAACAGAGGAAAGATTCTTTGGTAAACTATTCAAGAGTTAACTTTGTCTTTGTGTAGCGGGAGTTGCAAAGTGAAAAGTTTGAGGTAAAAGTAATGAGCCTCAGAAAATATTGAGAAAATTGAAGCAACACGAATTTCGACATCTCGCCCATCGGCAGGTGAGCACTCAGTCTGACAGACTTAAAACAATTGATATTAAAAAAGAGTAATAAAATAAAATATTGCGGCCTCTACGTAATCTCCGCGAACTCTGCGGTTAAAAAAGAAACATTATGAGCTTCGAAAAAGGAATTGAATTATATAAGTCAGGGAAATTTGAGGAGGCTTTGGCCATTTTTGATGGATTGGTAAAAGCTAACCCGGATCAGCCACAGCTTCATCTTAGTCGTGGTAGAATACTTTCCCGACTAGGAAGAACTGAAGAGGCATTGGTAGAATTTGACCTGATCACTTCACTTGAACCATACAATACAGATTTCATCTCTGACCGAGCGGTGGTTTTACATTTGCTTAAAAGAAATGAGGAAGCACTTACCGAGCTGGATAGAGCAGCCAATCTCGACCCAAAAAACCCCTATCGCTACAGCAGTCGTGCTTATTTCAAAGATAGAATCGGTGATTTGGAAGGCGCGATTGCAGACTATGAAACAGCTATAGAACTCGATCCTGAGGATGCCGTCTCGCATAATAATAAGGGAATGGTAGAGGAGAAGTTGGGCTATCAGCAAAGATCAAAGAAGAGCTTAGAAAAAGCAGACGACCTGATCGGCTACAAACCAAAAGAAACAGCAACACCAAGTCCAAAGGCAGCTGAAGAAAACTCAAGCTTCCCTGAGATAAATCCAAAAGCTAAAGCAAAGCCTGTAATCCCTTCTCAAAAGAAAGAAATGAGCTTTAACCATTTTATGAATACACTTGGAGCTGTTTTCACGGATGCTAAAGCAAGAAAGGAATTTGGGGATTATTTGAAGAGCGTGTTTGGTAGCAAAAAGAATGAATAAAGGGATTTGGTTTTTTCTAAAACAAACATGCTTATCTTAAATCAGGCAGTGCCCTCAGTGCCTTTCTTTGTGACCAAAAAACTTAAGAAGATTTAATCACCCAAAGCGGTTTATTAATGAAATAGGCCATTTTTTTTGATAAACTCTTCGAGAAAATCTGATCAAAAAACGACTTCTTTTCACTAAGCGTCACTAAGATATCGCCCTTGGCGGTTTGGAGGTAATTTTCCAATCCCAAGGCCACGTCATCGCGGAAAGATTTCAAGACAAAATTCACTTTATCATACTTAATAAAAGGCTCTATTTCCCCTACCATAGTCATGTGCAGAGATTTATCAAGGGCTTTGTGAGTAGTGCTCACATGCACCAAATCAATCTCAGAATCGAAAAACTTAGCTACTTCCACGATTTTCTGAATGGCTATTTTATCCTCTTCTAAGTAATCACTTGCATACACAAGCTTGCGTGGAGCTTTGAAATAAACCTTTCTAGGCACTACTAGAATATCACGATCAGACTGCTCCACAATCCTACTTGCACGAGAGCCTATTATATTTTCTCTAAAATCATTGACACCTTCAGTCCCAACAACAATTAAACCTGCATTTATTTCAGTTGCATACTCAAGAGTTTCTTTGACTATACTACCTTCTTTTACTACAGAAATGCAGCTTTTCAAACCATTCTTTAAGCTTTCCTTTAGTACAGCTTCTTGTAGGTTTTGAAGTTTTTCAAGCACAAAATCCATTTGATGTTTACCTAATTCGTCATTAGGTGACAATTTCTCATAATCCTCCCGGTTCAGCACATGAAACAATATCAAATCTGCTTTATACTTTTCACCCAACCTAGTCGCATACTCAATGGCATTCAGTGAGCATTCAGAAAAATCTGTAGGACATAATATTTTAAAAGTTTGCTCCATAGCTTATTAGTAACCTCTAGTTCGATTAACGACATTAACCAGTTCTCTACTTTCCCTGATTCGCTTAATATTTTCTATTACTTGTGGCGCTGCTGCTTGCGGATTCGTCACACTTGCTATATGTGGAGTCATTGCTATTTTCCAATTCTCCCAAAAAGGATGATCTTTTGGCAAAGGTTCCTCTCTATATACATCAAGCATGGCACCCGATAGATGCCCGTCATCCAAAGCTTTGATCAAATCATCCTCTACCAAATGCTTGCCACGAGCTACATTGATGAGATACGTATTGGGACTACATTTTTCAAACAGCTGGGTGTTCAAAATGTTTTCAGTATCGGGAGTAAGTGGAAGTAAACAAACCAACACATTTACTTCCTTTAAAAACTCATCTAATTTGTCTTTAGTATAATACGGGTATTCAAAATCAGTTTTTTCTGAAAAGCCAAAGCCAACTACTGGGAAGCCCATAGAGTGGAGTTTGTCCATCACATCCTTCCCTAGAGCCCCCACTCCCATTACTCCAACAGTCACATCCAATTCTGGGCAACTCATATCCCAGACTTTTTTCGTCTGATTCATTTGGTAGCGAGCGGTCTGCCTATGATAATTCAGCACTGCCATCACCACATAATTGGTCATAGAAAAAGTAAGCTTTTCATCTACTATCCTTACTATGGGAATTGATGAAGGAATTGATTTATCTCTCAAAATATGGTCAACACCAGCCCCCATTGAGCTAATCAGTTTTAGATTTGGGAAATCAGAAAGAATTCCTTCTGGGTGTTGCCAAAGGAAGACATACTCCACTTTTTCTGGCTGGGTAATTTCTGGGTATACCTCAAGATCCAAATCAGGTGCAAGGGCTTTAAATTCTTTGATCCAAACATCCGGGTTCTTACCGGGACTAATAATTGCTAAACTCATATTGTTCTATACGGAGGATATAAATTGAGGATGAAAAACATCGGAAAACCTTCTCGATAACGCAAAAAAATGAGTTCTCCACTTTAAATTATTGCTTTAAAAAACATCAAATTGCAGAGCTTTTCAGAACATCCTATCAAATTTTACGCTTAAGTAACTTTAAACCAAATTATAACTTCCATTCCAATGAAACAAAAAATAGCATTCACTTTAGCATTTATGCTGTGTAGCCTTTTTTCTTTTGCTCAGCAGATTCAAATGCCCCAAGCTTCTCCTTCGGCTAAAATTGCTCAGAAAGTAGGTTTGACAGATGTGACTGTAGACTATAGTAGACCAAGTACAAAAGATCGAAAGATTTTTGGAGAGCTGGTTCCCTACGGTCAGGTTTGGAGAACAGGTGCCAACGGGGCTACAGTTCTTTCTTTTTCAACGGACGTGCTAATTGACGGAAAGAATATCCCTGCAGGTCAATATGCGCTTTATTCTGTTCCAGGTAAATCAGAATGGACAATGATACTTTCCAAAAATATAAAACTTTGGGGAGCTATTGGATATGACCAAAATGACGATGTAATACGATTCAAAGCAGCGCCAGTTAAGCTTAAAAAGAAGAATGAAACCTTCGAAATCAGTTTTGCTAACATGACAGACACTGGTTCAGACCTTTCTTTGAAATGGGAGAACACTAGAGTTGATTTTAGAATTGAGACCGAAGTAGACCCACTTGTGATGGCTCAGATCAAAGAATTCGTAATAGACGGCGACAGTGCTGATCCAAGCTTATTGTATTCTGCGGCAAGCTACTATTACACTAACAGCAAGGACATGAATCAAGCATATAACTGGATAAATGAATCTGTGGAAAATGACCCAAAATACTGGACTATGCATCTAAAAGCTAAGATTGAAGCGGCTTTGGGCAAAAAAACGAACGCCGTAGAAACTGCCGCAGAAGCAATTGACTTGGCTGAAGAAGCCGGCAATAAGGATTATGTGGGATTAAATGAAAGACTCATCAAATCTCTGAAATAAATAAAGGGACACAGGTCCTGACACCTCTAGCTACCCCATAGCTTTAAAGCTAAATACAACAAAACAAAGTCGCCCAGCACGGGCGACTTTGTTTGTTTAATTTGTATTACAAAAGTATTCAGTAGTAATCCCTGTTTGGAGATACTAATAAAGTGTCAAACCAAATATTTTTTGCTAAAACGTCTCATTATTTAAGGAATATTCTAAATATTTTCGAAGACGATTTGGTTATTAAAAAAGTTAATCTTACTTTTGTGCCGTCAATAAGACATAGAACAATTTTTCGTGCCGTGAATTCCTTACTGTCGCTTGTCGGGATATTTATTAGGACCGAATGGCAGGGAAATTAAGGAAACATCATGGATCAAACACTCAAGTTCTCAGACTTGGGAATTTCTTCAGAAATTCTTAAGTCAGTGGAAGAGATGGGCTATACCCAACCTTCCCCAATTCAAACACAATCAATTCCTTTTATCCTTCAGGGTAGAGATGTCATCGGACAAGCTCAAACAGGAACAGGTAAAACAGCAGCTTTTGCTATCCCAATCATTGATTTGGTTGATGCTGATATCAACAAGCCTCAAGCAATCATTCTTTGCCCTACTCGTGAACTTGCTGTTCAGGTAGAAGGCGAAATCCAAAAACTTGCTAAATATCACAGAGCAATTAACTCTGTAGCTATATATGGTGGTGAGTCTATCGATCGTCAGATCAGAGTTCTTCGTAAAGGCGTACAAATCGTAGTAGGTACTCCAGGTCGTGTACAAGATCATATCAACCGTGGCACCTTGAAGCTAGATTCTGTTGGCATCCTAGTTTTGGATGAAGCAGATGAGATGCTAGACATGGGCTTTAGAGATGATATCGAAGCGATTCTTCAGGAAATGCCAGAAGAAAGACAAACAGTATTCTTCTCAGCTACTATGGCCAAGCCTATCATGGACTTGACTAGAAAGTATCAGACTAATCCTGAGATTGTCAAAATTGACAGAAAGGAACTTACTGTTTCTAACATCGAGCAAACATTCTACGAAGTAAAGTCTCAATTGAAATTAGAATTGATGGCTCGCTTGATGAATGTTCACAATATTACACTTAGTGTGGTATTCTGTAACACGAAGAGAATGGTAGATGAAGTAACTGAAGGACTAGTAGCTAGAGGTATAGCTGCAGATGCTCTTCATGGTGACTTGTCTCAAGCTCAGCGTGATAAAGTAATGGGCAAATTCCGTAAAGGACATTGCAAAGTACTAGTAGCTACTGACGTAGCAGCAAGAGGAATTGACGTAGATAATGTAGAGGCTGTATTCAATTATGACCTTCCATTAGACGAAGAATATTACGTACACAGAATCGGTCGTACAGGCCGTGCAGGTAAAAGCGGAAAAGCAATCAACTTCGTAACAGGTAGAAGAGATAGCTTCAAGATGAGAGATTTGGAAAGATATACCAAAGCTACTATCACGAAGATGTCCCCTCCTTCTGCTGCTGAATTGATCGAATTGAAGAAAGCTAAATTCGTAAAAGACGTAACAGAGCAAGTAGAGAAAGAAGAAGACAATCAAATCTTCGAAGCAACTATCGGTCAGATGCTTGCTGAAGGTCTTACTCTTGATCAAGTTGCAGTTGGTTTGATCAAAATCGTAATGGGTTCTTCAGTTAAAGAAATGGCTGATCAGAACTTCAGCATCGATGCTTCCGGCGGAGACAGAAGAAGAGAAGGTGGACGCGATGGCGGACGTGACGGAGGAAGAGATCGTGGCAGAGGTGATCGTGGAGATCGTTTCGGTGGTCGCAATGAAAGAGGTGGAGATAGAGAAAGAGGCGGAGACAGAGAAAGAGGTGGTGAGCGCAGAAGAGAATTCGGCAACCGTGAAGGTGGCTCTAGAGATGGAGGCAACAGACCTGAGCGTGTGCGTGAAGCTAACATGACTCGTCTATTCTTGAATCTTGGTAAAAGAGATAGAATCCGTCCAAATGATATCGTAGGTGCAATCGCAGGCGAAACTGGTGTACCAGGACGTAGCATTGGAGGCATCGATATTTATGACAACTTCTCTTTCGTTGATGTTCCTACTAAAGATGCTGATCAAGTGATCAACGGAATGAAGAACAACACCATCAAAGGCAAGAGCGTTAGCATGGAAGTTTCTAAAGGATAATAAGGTTATAAGGTTTATATTGTTTAAAGCACATTTCCTCGGGAAATGTGCTTTTTTTGTGTCTTAGAAAATCTGCCTATGCAACTCTTTTTTCAAGAAAATATCACCCCTCCTCTAATTAGCCTTGAGCCAGATGAGTCCAAGCATCTCTGCAGAGTGCTACGCAAAAAACAAGGCGATCAGGTACATGTTACTAATGGAGAAGGTACGCTTTTCGAATGCGTGATCTTGGAGGCGAATCCAAAAAAAACAAGCCTGAAAGTAATTCATATAAAAGAAGTAGAAGAGGATGATTTCCATATTCATCTAGCCATAGCTCCTACCAAAAGTCCTGACCGGATGGAATGGATGGTGGAAAAGATTACTGAGATTGGATTTCATGAACTCACACTGTTGGAAACCATGAATTCTGAAAGGAGCTATCTCAAAACTGACCGCTTGGAGAAAAAGATTATTTCAGCCTGTAAGCAAAGTTTAAAGTATAGAATACCTACGCTTCATGCTATTTCAAAGCTGGATGAAATTCTAGAGAATGATAAATTTGAAGATTATCAGAAATTCATCGCTTATGTAGATGAAAACCATGATCATCATTTATTTGATCGTGCAGAAGTAGGTGGAAATTATCTTATTCTAGTTGGTCCAGAGGGTGATTTTGATCCAATTGAAATCCAGAAAGCATTCGATGCAGGCTTCAAACCTGTGTCCCTTGGTAAAGCTAGACTGCGAACAGAAACAGCTGGATTAGCAGTAGTTCAAATGCTACAAACACTAAATCGTTAAAATATTCGTTTTTTTCTTCAGGAGTTAAAGTACTTGTTGAAGAAATCGAGACAGCCATTCAGCCCTTCTTGAGGCAGAGTAATAACTCAAGAGTAACATACTAGAATGTTTATAATTCATGCGAGATTCCATGTGCCAAATAAAAATCAAATCATAAACACATGAAACTATTGCATTTTCATTAATTTAGACTCAAAGACCATTTTTACCGTGCCGTACAAAGAGCGAGAAATAGAAAAAAAATATCATTCCATTGGAGAAGTAGCACTGATGTTTAAAGTAGCCCCTTCGTTGATTCGATACTGGGAAGGCGAGTTTGATATCATACGCCCGAAGAAAGATCGTAAAGGCAATCGTCGCTACACCAAGATAGATATTCAGAAGATCAAATACATCTATCACCTAGTGAAGGAAAAAGGATATACCCTTCAAGGTGCTCAAGAAGTGATCAAAGCTGGAAAAGAACAAGGATTTGATAAAGTACAGGCGGTACAAAAGCTTCAAGAAATCAAGGACTTTTTAATTAATATCCGGGACGAATTCAATGCTAAATCAGGCTCATGAAGATTTACGATATTTTCTAGCATTATCACTAGCTCCTAAAATAGGGCCTGGAGTATTTAAAGCTATTATTGCCTACTCTGGCTCAGCAACCCATTTTTTCAAACTCCCAAAAGGAAAAGTTGCTAAAACGCCGAAAGTTGGTGAGAAGCTTTTAGCACTTCGAAATCAAGAAAACGAACTGCTTCGCAAAGCAGATGAGCTAATCAACGACTGTGAGAAAAAGCACTTCAGTATCCTCACCCCCCTTCATCCTGATTTTCCTCAGCGTTTCAAAATGCAGGAAGATAGTCCTGTGGTAATTTTTGCTCAGGGCATTACCAACTTAAATTTTGATCGCACCGTAGGAATAGTAGGAACTCGAAGCGCCACGACTTATGGTAAATCCGCTACTCGAAAGATCATTGAAGATCTGGCTATTTATCAACCCGCAATTATTTCTGGTTTGGCCTACGGAATAGATATAGAAGCGCATAGAACAGCGCTAGCGATTGGCTTACCCACTATCGCAGTACTCGGATCTCCTATCGGCCGTATATACCCTGCAGTTCATAAGAAAACAGCTGAGGCAATCATGGAAACCGGTGCTGTGATCAGCGAATATTCCCCAGGAAGCACGATGGTCCCGGGGAACTTTCCCGCAAGAAACCGTATAATAGCAAGCCTTTCTGATGCACTGATAGTAGTAGAGGCAGCTGAGAAAGGAGGCGCGTTAATCACTGCAGAGATCGCCTACAGCTATGATAAAGATGTTTTTGCCGTACCAGGCAACTTACAATCCCAGTACAGCGAGGGCTGCAATTTGCTTATCAAGAAAATGAAAGCCAACATCTATACTGGCCCCAGTGACGTAGCTGAAGCATTATTGTGGAGCAAACCCGGCGAAGTCAAAATCCAAAAAGCCCAGCTTGATCTTTCAAATCGAGACGAGGAAGAACAGATTATTTTGAAACTTTTGCAGGAAAAAGGTGAAATGGAAATTGATACCTTGAGCCTAACCTCAGAAATACCCCTAGGCTTACTTTCTTCTAAATTACTATCCTTAGAATTTGAAGGAATTGTAAAGTCCTTACCCGGGAAAAAATATAGATTGCTGATTTAGCTTGTTAAGCTGAATTAAGGATTAAATACAAACCCAGCTAGTTTCATCGCCTCATCAAATTCTGGTTTGTTAAGCTTAAGATCAAATCCATTTTCCTCTAAAGTCGCTATCATCACTTCAGTGGCCATATTACCTACCAACTCGTCATCAGCCATTGGGCATCCTCCAAATCCTTTTAGCGCTCCATCGAAACGTCTACAACCTGCTTTAGCACCTGCTCTTACTTTTGCGCCAATATCCTCGGTCCTACTATGAAGATGTGCACCAAATTCTATATGCGGAAAAGCGGAAATCTGCAAGCTTAACAAACTTGTAATTAGCGGTGCATCTGCGACACCAATCGTATCAGATAAGGAAATTATTTTAATGCCCAACTGATCCAACTTCTCCACAAAACCTGCTACCAATTCAGGAGAATATGGATCTCCATAAGGGTTCCCAAAGCCCATACTTAAATAGGTGACCAGGGTTTTTCCTTTGACTTCACATAGATTTTGAATTTCCTCAACCGTATTCAATGCCTGCTTGATACTCGCATTCGTATTACGTTTTTGGAAAGTTTCCGACACGGAAAGAGGAAATCCTAAGTAATCAATTTCCGGAAAATCCATAGCATCTTCTGCCCCGCGAACATTAGCTACAATAGCCAATAATTTACTCTTAGCATTATGCAAATCCAGCAAGCTCAACACTTCTGCTGTATCTCGCATCTGTGGGATAGCCTTTGGGCTTACAAAGCTCCCAAAATCAATGGTATCAAAACCGACTTCCAATAATTGATTGATATAAGCAGCCTTAATCGCTGTATCAATGAATTCCGGAATTCCCTGCATCGCATCGCGCGGACACTCTATCAATTTTATCATGATCCAAGTTACCAAAGATCATTTACTCCCAAACAATATTTTGCACGAAGTATGACTCTTACTGATAATCAACTTCCTAACTAAGCTAAAAAAAATGGCTTTTAGTCTCTACCAAAATGTACTTATCATGGAAAAATTGGGTAATAATAATCTTAAACTGGGGAAAATCTATGACACTCACATTTCAATCACTCCAAACAAAATAGGCGTTTACAGCCAATAAAAGCACTTTTTATACCTTAGCACTTCCGCAACGAAGGATTGGAAACACTATTGCAACGGTATGGATAGATTCAACCATCAAAACCTTTAAATTTTACAACCAAACCAATCTTGAAAATGAAAACTAAAGCAATTTTAACTATCGGAGCAGCAGTAGTAGCCTTGTATTCTTGTGATACGAAAAATTACACCGAAGCAGATCGAGTTCAGGTCACTAAGAACTTAGAAAGTTATGTAGACAGTGTAGAAAATGCTGTCAAAATGGTACCTGTTCATAACTGGTCTGTGATCGACGAAAGATATGACAGCCTAGATTCAAGAGCCGAGAAAGTTTACAAGGACTTGGATATTGAGGATGACAATCTGGACATGATCGAAGAACGCTACGAAGTAGCCATAAAAAATGGTAAATCAGAAGCTGAAAACTTCGAAAGAACTGCCGATATGCATATGAAAAATGTGGAAACTTGGTGGGACAAAACTTCAGCTGAAATAGAAAAGGGCGCTAAAAACACAGCTGATGATATCGAAGATGCCACTCAGGAAAGTATGGATTGGCTAGAGAAAAACTTTGATAAACTAGACGACAATTCTAAAAAGAAATATGAAGATATCACCTTGAAACTTCGTAAAGATTAAGAAATAATCTAACTGAAAAAAGCCTTCTGAATTTAATTCAGAAGGCTTTTTTATGTCTAAAATCACGAAATCTAGAATATTTCTTTAGCTATTTTATAAGTCGTATCGGCTTTACTCATGGTGTAGAAATGTAGGGAAGGCACATTCTTTTTCACCAATTCCTTACACTGCTGAATAGACCATTCTATCCCCACCTCTTTCACTTCTGCATTTGTCTTACACTTATACAATTCATCCATCAAAGGATCAGGTAAGTCCAAAAAGAAAGTTCTTGGCAGCATGGTAATTTGTCCAAGGGTAGTAATTGGTTTGATTCCAGGTATGATCGGAACAGAAATACCTGCCGCACGAACCTGATCCACAAACTCAAAGTATTTCTGATTGTCAAAAAACATCTGAGTGACGATGTACTCAGCTCCTTTTTCAACTTTTTCTTTCAGGTATTTCAAATCGAATTTCAGAGAAGGTGCCTCGAAGTGCTTCTCAGGATAACCCGCCACTCCCACACAAAAATCTGTCTGAAATCCTATCTCCGTTTCCTCATGAAGATATCTCCCTTCATTCATTCTCAAAATCTGCTCGACCAATTCACTGGCATAACCATGACCCTCTGCCTCAGCGACAAACTTACCTTCACTCTTAGGAGCATCACCGCGAAGTGCCAATACATTTTCTACCCCGATGAAGTTTAGATCGATCAAAGCATTCTCTGTCTCTTCTCTGGTAAATCCTCCACATAGCAAGTGCGGAACAGCATCTATGTGAAAACGATTCATAATCGCCGCACAGATTCCTACCGTACCAGGGCGCTTTTTGGTACTGATTTTCTCCAGTAATCCGTTGGGATGCTTCTTATATATATACTCTTCTCTGTGATAAGTAACGTCTACAAAAGGCGGTTTAAAGTCCATCAAAGGAGAAATCCCTTCAAGCAATTCTTTCAAACTTTGGCCTTTCAGCGGAGGAAGTATTTCGAAGGAAAACAGCGTTTCTTTAGCGCTCCCTAAGTGTTCTGTTATTTTCATAAGGTAGGTTCTGCAAGGGTTAAATTAGGTTGATAAGCTAGATTTGGAGATAATAATCGCTCTGCATCTTTAAGCGAAATTCCTTTACGCTCAGCATAGCTGGCTACTTGATCCTCTCCTATTTTTCCAAGACCAAAATATTTACTGTCAGGGTTCCCAAAGAAATAACCGGACACCGAAGAAGTTGGATACATCGCATAGCTTGATGTCAACTCTATCCCTATCTCATTTTCCATATCCAGAAGCTGTGAAATAGTAATTTTCTCTGAGTGTTCTGGACAGGCAGGATAACCCGGTGCAGGTCTGATACCAGGATATTCTTCTCGAATCAAAGAGTCATTTTCAAGATTTTCATCCTGAGAATACCCCCAATAGTCTTTTCTCACTTGTTCGTGAATGTATTCAGCGGCAGCCTCAGCAAGCCTATCTGCAATAGATTTGAACATGATATCATTGTAATCATCTCCATCCTTTTGAAACTCTGCAAGCTTGGTTTCCATACCAATACCCGAAGTCACCGCGAAGCAACCTAAGTAATCGGTCTGCGATGGATGTAGATAGTCAGCTAAAGAACGGTTAGGTACACCTTTACCTTTTTTACCCTGCTGACGCAAAAAGTGAAAAGAAGCGGTCTGCTTACCTTCCAAATCAAATACAGCTGCGTCATCATCCGAGCGTTGAACTGGGTATAGTCCGAAAACAGCATTTGCGGAAAGCCACTTTTCAGCAATCGCCTTATCAAGCATTTCATTCGCTTCATCGTAGACCTTCTTTGCCTCCACTCCCACTACAGGATCTGCGAAAATCTTTGGAAATTTCCCACTTAGCATCCAAGTACTGAAGAAAGGAGTCCAATCAATGTACTTGCGTACTACATTCAAATCCAGATCTTTAAGTACTGTCCTGCCAAGTTTTTTAGGAACTACAGGCACATAAGAGTCCCAGTCCATCTCCACTGGATTGGCTTTGGCTTGCTCATAAGTCACCAATTGCTTGAGTGATTGCTTTGCCTCGTGCTCTATGCGAAGCTGCTTGTAAATTTCTTTGTATTTCAGTCTATAGGCTTCTTTCGTTTCTTCAGAAATAGCCTCTCCAGCGATGGGTACAGACTTACTCGCATCCATCACATGGATTACTGTACCACTGTAAACTGGATCTATTTTAACAGCAGTATGAATTCTCGAGGTGGTAGCACCTCCGATGAGTAAAGGAATCTTAATTCCCTGACGCTCCATTTCTGAAGCTACGTTCACCATTTCATCCAAAGAAGGCGTAATCAAACCACTCAGTCCGATAATATCCACCTTATTCTTTACTGCTTCATCTATAATCTTCTGAGCATCCACCATCACACCCAAATCGATGATTTGATAGCTATTACAGGCCAAAACCACACCCACGATATTCTTACCTATATCATGCACGTCGCCTTTCACAGTTGCCAAAAGAATTTTTTTCAAGGTAGACACTTCTCCTTCTTCTGGAAGTGGCATAAATGGCTCTAGATAGGCCACTGCCTTTTTCATCACACGGGCAGATTTCACCACTTGCGGAAGGAACATTTTTCCTTCACCGAAAAGATCACCAACTACATTCATTCCATCCATCAAGGGACCTTCGATCACCTTCAGCGGATTCTTTAATTCTATCCTTGCCTCCTCTGTATCTTCTACAATAAAATCCAAAATCCCCTTCACCAGTGCATGCTCCATTCGCTTGGACACAGGATCAGAACGCCAAGCTTCATTGACAACTTCCTTCTTATCTGCCGACTTTACTGTCTCAGCAAAGTCAAGCATACGCTCAGTTGCATCTTCTCTACGATCAAAAAGCACATCTTCCACTCTCTCCAACAAATCCTTAGGAATATCATCATAGATCTCCAACATACTAGGATTTACTATCCCCATGTCCATCCCGCTTTTGATCGCGTGGTATAAGAAAGCCGCATGCATTGCCTCTCTCACTGGATTATTTCCTCGGAAAGAAAAACTCACATTACTCACTCCTCCACTGACTTTGGCGCCAGGAAGATTTGCTTTGATCCACTTAGTAGCTCCAAAAAAGTCCAGCGCATTCTTTTTATGCTCGTCCATTCCCGTTGCTACAGGGAAAATATTAGGGTCAAAAATAATGTCCTGAGGATTAAATCTCACTTGATCCACTAGGACTCTATAACTTCTCTCGCAGATTTCGATTCGTCTTTCGTAGGTATCGGCCTGTCCATGCTCATCAAAAGCCATCACAACTACTGCAGCCCCAAACTTCTTCACAGTCTTGGCTTGCTGTATAAATTCTTCCTCGCCGTTTTTCAGAGAAATAGAATTGACAATCCCTTTTCCCTGCACACACTTCAATCCCGCTACGATGATCTTCCACTTGGAACTATCGATCATAATCGGAATTCTAGAAATTTCTGGTTCCGAGGCAATCAGATTGAGGAATTTAACCATGGCGAATTCCCCATCAAGCATTCCTTCATCCATACAGACATCGAGCACCTGAGCTCCCCCACGCACCTGATCCAAGGCTACTTCTAGCGCTTCATCATAGTTTCCATTCAGTATCAAACGGGCAAACTTCTTCGAACCGGTAATATTGGTTCGCTCACCTATATTGACAAAGTTGATTTCTGGAGTAAAAACTAGAGGCTCTAAGCCTGATAGTTTCATGTAATTAGTTCTTGCCATCTTCTCAGTCCAACGTTTCTTCTAATTCTTCTTCTTGTAATTTTCTAGGCTGAAAATTAGCAGCCATATGTGCCAGAGCTGAGATATGCTCAGGCGTAGTTCCACAGCATCCTCCCAGAATATTCAGCATTCCTTCTTTCAAAAAGTCTCTTACCTGATCAGCCATCTCATTGGCTCCCTGATCGTATTGCCCAAATTCATTTGGCAACCCTGCATTAGGATAAGCACTCACGTAAAACGGAGCCTTTTGCGCCAACACTTTCAAGTAAGGTCTCAATTCCTTGGCTCCCAGTGCACAATTCAATCCTACGGAAAGCAGAGGAACATGAGAAATTGAGATCAAAAATGCTTCGGTAGTCTGTCCAGATAGTGTGCGTCCTGAAGCATCCGTGATAGTACCTGAAATCATTATAGGTATACCTCCTTCTTTTGGATCAAGTGGAATGCCTCTCTCCTCGAATACTTCCTGAATCGCATACAAAGCCGCCTTTGCATTAAGGGTATCAAAAATTGTTTCTACTAAAATGATATCTGCGCCTCCATCCAACAACCCACGTACTTGCTCAGAATAGGCTTCAGCAAGCTGATCAAAAGTAACTGCACGATAGCCTGGATCATTCACATCTGGTGAAAGAGAAGCCGTTCTATTCGTAGGACCAATAGCTCCAGCCACAAAGCGCGGCTTATCAGGGTTCTTCGCTGTAAACTCATCCGCTACCTCTCTTGCAAGCTTTGCTGATTCTACATTAATGGAATATGCCAGATGAGAGAGCTCATAATCTGCTTGAGCTATTGTGGTGGCAGAAAAAGTATTAGTTTCTATTATGTCCGCTCCAGCCTTGAAGTATTCGGCATGAATATCCTTGATAATCTGAGGTTTGCTCAGAGATAAAAGGTCATTATTCCCCTTTAACGATTTGGGATGTGAGGCAAGTTCAGGAGTTCGAAAATCTTCCTCCGTAAGTGTATATCGCTGAATCATGGTCCCCATGGCTCCATCGAGTATCAATATTCTCTGAGAAAGTTGTTGAAGTAGGGATTCCGTTCTGTTTTGCATACTAATCTTTCGTTAATCTAAAAGCTTGTCGAGCAACACACGGAGATAAGTACAAAGTACTAGTCCGCTCATCTGTTTCCGGAAATCCGGAATGGGAGTTAGCACCTTATTCTCAGGTTGCTAAGACGTCATAGGGCCCTTCCCTCGGTCTTTCTCGATAAGCAACTCAAAGGTAATAGCATTTTGACAATAAAACAGCGGTTTCCCTTAAAAGGACTTACTAAAAATAGAATTGCATTACCAAAACCATAAAAACTATGGTCTCACTCCTACTCCAAAACTTAAGTATGGGCCTGCCATATAACTTGACATACTGAAATCCCCAAGTTTATAATTAGCCAATGGAATTTCATATCCAGCTGCTGCAGTAAACACTAAATCAAACAATTTTCTTTTCGTCATCGGTATTCCAAATTCAGCAAAAACCTCTGGCTTAACCATTAAACCACTGTTTTTCAAATACCCGTCAAATTCTCTCTGCTCAAATAACTCTGGAAAATCAGGCTTATTTTCCGTCATAAGTGTATAACGAATATTTCCATAACCAAGCCCTGCGAGAGCTCCCAAACCAAAATTTCTATATTCAATCAGGTTGTAACCAAAATTTCCATAAACTCTCAGGCTATTTAAAGAATGCTCCTTATTCGTCTCAGCATCGCCATGCAGGGCTAGATTGTAGAGTTCTGCTCCATATAATATCCGCTCCGTATTTCCAAGAATCCTCAATCCCCAGTTTGTAGGAGTACCGTTCAGCGGATTAATTCCTGCATCCTCTAATTTGGCGTTGAATTCCTTAGCTGAAGAAAAATGCACACCTCGTATAAGTGAAATACCTATGCTTGCATCTTTGTAGAAGAAATTTCGATCCGGAAGTGAAATTCCAGCTCCCACTCTTATAAATGCTCCACTCTGTGCATTGTCAAAAGAAACTCCCTTCATATTCCATTTCCCTTCCAATGGACTGAAAGAATATCCAACCTTAGTGATGATTTGAAATGCTTCTTGTCTGTTGGGTAGATCAAAATCATAGCTTAACTGGAAACCTATCTCAGTCAGAAAATTACCATAATGAAATGTTCCTTTTTGTATATCCTTTTCTCTAAGAACAAAACCTTGCTCTGGGTTAGCTAAAAAAGCTTCTAAATCATCGGGCTTTTCAGAGGGTAACATTTGAAAATTGAGAAAGCCAACTCCCAAAGACATGTAGTGTATAAGCTGAAAACGGGATTCTTCCGTAAATGCATAGCCAATATTAAGCAAGGCTCTGGATGTGCGATAGTTCATTCTAAAATCGTCCAGTTCACTCACTCCTCCTCTATTGTGGAACACATCCATTCCAATCACAAAATCATTGATCCTAGCTTGATAGCCTAATCCAAGTGTTTGATACCTATTTTGCAAACCAGTCAATCCACGTTCTTCGAGCATTTTATCAAACTGATTGAGTTTTCCGCCTGAAGTACCTAACAATGCATAGAAAGTCGATCGTTTGGTCATTAACTGCTGAGCATGTGTTTCAGCAACTATAAAAAAAATAAAAAGCAGTAGTATGAATTTATTAAAAAGAGGCATTGAATGGTCGATTTGTAATAAGCTGGCGTGAATCCATAGCCCACAGGCAAAATTAATGCTAAACCGATTTTAACTGCGATCTTTTGGCTTCAGATATTCTGTTACTTTCTGATACAAGCCTTCAGGACTGAATGGTTTTTCCACAAAATCATCAATCTTAAATTCATCCATCTCTGCTTTAATCTCCTGATAGGAACTGGCAGAAAGAACTAAAATGGGCACTTGAGCTTTGAGGAAATCACTGTTTTCACGAATCATTTTTGCTACCGAAAACCCATCCAAGACTGGCATCTGTATGTCTAACAGCACTATATCAAATTCCGCTCTTTCGTATTCATCAATTGCCTCCTGACCATCTGAGGCAATGACTAGATTTCCAACATGCCATTTTTTAAGAAATTTCTTGATCAAAATCTGGTTTACGACATTATCTTCTGCCACCAGAATAGACACATCATGCAAAGACTTTTCTTTATTCTCTATCGCTTGAGTAATACCAAAATTATTTTCTTCCACACTAGTAAATTTCAATGTAAACTCGAAGTTTGTACCAACATTAAGACTTGACGACACCTCAATTCTCGCGCCGTGAAGTTCTACTAATCTTTTTACAATAGCTAGTCCTAGCCCCGTGCCTCCAAACTTACGAGTGGTGTCTGTGGATGCTTGCGTAAATGCTTCGAAAATTAAATCTAGCTTATCTTCCGGAATTCCTATTCCAGTGTCTTGTAGTCCAAATTTGATTTCACATTCATTATTAGATGCGGAGACTAATTGCAGATTAAGACGAATCTGCCCATCATTAGTAAATTTGATGGCATTGGAAAGCAAATTATTAATGATTTGACTTATCCGAACCGAATCACCAATTAGAGTGTGAGGAATTTCACCATCAATTTCAGCACTAATTTTAATTCCTTTTTCCTTCGCTTGAAAACTGTAAGAATGTATAATTCGATTTATTAAAACCCTTAAATCAAAGGAGATACTTTCTAATTCTACTTTGCCCGAATCCATTTTATTAAAATCAAGGATATCATTGATGAGCACCATCAGGTTCTCTGCTGAAAATTGTAACGTATTGAGAATTTCTAATTGATCTTCCCTTGGGTTTTCTTCCACCAGTAAATGGGATAACCCTATCACCGCGCTCATCGGAGTACGTATCTCATGGCTCATAATCGATAGAAACTGCGATTTCACTCGGGATGCTTCCTCTGCTCTTACCTTTGCATGAAACAAATCCTTTTGAGTCTGTTTTAACTCAGTAATATCTCTTGCTATTCCCGTATAATTGCGCCCTCCTCCATCTCTATCAAAAACCATTTTTCCGTTGGAGCTAAACACACAATAATGTCCATTTAAATGCTTCACTCGGAATTCTAAATATTGGTTTTCAGCCAAAAAGTCACGGGTTTCTCCAAGCATGGATTGGAATACATCCAGATCCTCAGGATTCAAGTAATTTAATATGCTTTTACCTATTACATCTTCAGCTGCATACCCTAAAAATTGCTGAACGTTCGGAGATATATACGACAGTTCAAATGTCTCAGATAGCGAGAAAATAATCTCAGTAGATTCTTCTACCAGAGTCCTATACTTTTCCTCTGACTTTAAAAGATTTTCTTTTGTCTGTTGCTCCTCTGTTTTATCCCTAACCACGCTCAAGGCATACTTCACTTCACCATTCTCAATGATAGGTCTGATGATGCGATGATAAAATCGCTCCTTAAAAGTAAACTCAGTCTCAACTATTTCTCTATCTATATAAACCTGATGAATTAGCGTTTCCAGCTTGGCATAATCAGTCAGGGATATTTCAGATATATTTTTACCTTCAAAATCGAAACGGGACATCTCCCAATGATCAAAGTTTGTACCCTCAGCTAAAATGAAATTCCTGTCTTTATCGAGTAAAAAGATATTAATCCCAGGAATATTAGCAGCCAGTATACGGTACAACTTATCTTTTTCTTGATTGTAAATCTCTAGGTTTTTGCGATCTGTAATATCCTGCAGATAGCCTTCATGCATGATAATATCCCCCTTGTCATTCAACACATCATAGGTTCGATCTTCTACCCACGCGTAAGTTCCATCTGACTTCCTGAACCTATATTCTCCAGAAACTGATGGGATTCCTGTAGCTCCTTTTGAATTTTCTGCATGGAATCTAATGTTTTTTGCATCGTCCGGATGAAGAAAATCCACAAATGAGATTGATTTCAGCTCCGTCGACTTATATCCATATTGAAGTATATTTTCTGAGATATACTTAATGGTATAAGATTTTTCGGGATCTACTCGAAATAGCACTGCAGAACTGTTTTCCACTATCATTTGTGCGCGCTTAGCCACACGCTCATTTTCATACTTTTCTGCTAGGCTACGCAAAATGAAAGAATAGCCAATGAGGTCTTCCTGCTCAGCCTGAAACTTCTGAATAGAAATTTCAAAAGGGGTTGACTCAGTATAACTATTCTCTAAATAGGCTACCTTTTTCCATTGCTCCCCAACTTTCAATGCAGAAGAAACCTCCTTTAAACCTAACCCATCATCCAGCTTCAGCTTAAATAATTCGCCTATTTGACCTGAAAATCCAGAAGTTGATTCAGGACAACACAGAAGAATTGCCGCTTCATTCAAAAAAATCACATCTAGATTCAAATCTGTCACTAAGATTGGATCACTTACCTGTGCCAATATTTTGGATTGTAACTTCAGGTAATTCTCAGTCGCTCTTCTATGAGTGATATCATTACAAAAACCAAAAACTTCTAGACCTTGGGTTAGCGCATCTTTCCGGGCTTCGATTTCATAATTGATATACGTGAATTTCCCAAGTCTATTTTTAATCACAAATTCACCGGAAGCTTTACTCAACTCCTTAATGACCTTTTTGAGATTCTTTAAAAAATCAGGTCTGCTCGATTTCTCGATTTTATAAAGCAACGTTGGAAAATCCGCAGCCCCCAAGTCTCCTTCGAATTCAAACAGATTAGACAATCCTTCGGAGATGAAAAATATCTTGAGTGAATTGTTAAATCGCCAAGAACCTGACTTTGATAGTAACTCAGTCGTGGTGAGCAAACTCTCATTTCTCTCTATTCTCTTGGTCAGTTGATTTCCTTCGTAGGCACTAGCAAGTAGATCCCCTAATTGACGAAAGATTTGAAGTTCAGTATGCTGTTGAGAAAAAGAATCTAACCCAAGTGCAATAACACCGTTCATCTTAGATTTTGAAATCATCGGAATCAGCAGCACTGAGACATCATCACATAGCTCAAGTAAAACTTCTCCTACTTCAAGAACTTCTTTACAATTCTCTAGCAGGATTAATAATTCTACATCCGTATAAATGCTAGTTTTATTGGAATTCATTTCCAATCCAGTCAGCGATTCAAATCGCTGAGAATCCTTATTAAAAATAAAAACCTGTGATTTAGCAGCCTGGAAAAACTCTGCAACGAGCCTTAAGGAATCTTTGAAAAGGGTTTCAATCTTCAATGAGGAGGAATTAATTAACAGACCGGAAATCTGATTAATCAAATTCTCTATTTCATACCTTCTTTTAAGGGAAATTTGAGATTCTATGTAATCAGTGATATCCCGAGAACTAAAAAGGACTCCATTAATCTGAGGATGCTGAAGCAAGTTCTTAGCAAAACTTTCCAAATAGACTCTTTTGCCATTTCTCAATCTTACCCAAAAGTCTATGCTCATAGCTTCATTGGAGCTAAAAACATCCTCGAAGCTACCTTTTACCAGTTCCAATATTCCAGACTGAACAAGTTCCTTATAGTTTTTACCAATGATTTCCTCCACCGGGAATCCCATTTTTTCACCTACTGAAGGACTGACAAATTTGTATGTTCCTTCTTCATCCAATATTGCAATTAGATCATGGCTGTTCGAAAGAATGCTTTGCACATACTCGAGTTCTTCAAGAAAAGACCCTTTAGTATTGAAATCCAATTTCTTCTTATCCCAATCTTTTTGAAACTTAATCTCATGACCTCTTATTATAAGAAACCTGGATGTATAGCTTGATGGGAGATTGGTAAATGACCACTCAAACTCCTGATAAGTCTCTGTCTTGGTCTGAATCTCACCAATAAAAGTATTCTGTGGCACTTCGCCGGTTTCAAAAAATACTGCCAATGACTTTATCAGCTCCTTATCCTTGAAAACTTCCATCCAAAAATCAGCGATGGGAGAGAAATTCTCAAGATAGAACGAATTGAAAAATATGATTTCCTCTGAATCTAAGACCAATAAAGGATCTTTAATTTCATTGAATACATCAGAAACATCAAATTGATTGAATTGATTACGTCGATTCATGAGCTGAAATTTTCAAGCAATCCGAAGACACTTAAAAGACTGTTGGGTTTATATGCAAATCCAATATCAGAAAAATTGAGATCAAAATATAAGAACTAGATCTTACAAACTAACTAATGAGACCAATTAGAATTTTTAGTTTGATGAATTAAAAGAATCTACTCTAAGCAAGGTTCAAAACTTTTGGCAAGGTAAATTCGTGAAGTGAGACATAATTACTAATACTAAAACTATTAACATATCACAATGATTGTAACTACCACTAACACTCTTGATGGCTACAGCGTGGAACAATACTTAGGTATTGTTTCAGGAGAAACCATTATAGGAGCCAATTTATTTAAAGATTTTTTCGCCAGTATCACAGATATAGTCGGTGGACGTTCTTCAGCATACGAGCAAGTTCTAAGAGAGGCAAAAGCTACTGCTATGACTGAAATGGAAATGCAAGCAAGAGCATTTGGGGCAAATGCAATAGTTGGAATTGACCTAGATTATGAAACCATCCGCGATGGAATGCTCATGGTCACTGCAAGTGGTACGGCGGTTAAAGTAATAAAGCATTAAAATAGAAAAAGCCCTTTAAAAGGGCTTTTTCTATTTATTGAACACGATACTTTCTCTATATCGATGGATATTTCTTAGGGTTAACCTCATTCATCATCGCATATACTTTTTCCACTACATCTTCTACACTAGGCTTGGAGAAATAATCCCCATCAGATGAATATGCTGGTCTATGTGGTTTGGCAGTGATAGTCTGTGGCTCTGAATCTAAATACTTAAACACATCCTGTCCTTCTATCACTTGCTGAAGCATAAATGCTGATCCGGCACCAGGAACATCCTCATCTGCAAAAATCACACGGTTGGTTTTCTTGATAGATTCACCTATGATCCCGTGAACATCAAACGGCAATAGAGTCTGCACATCCAGCACCTCTATTTCAATACCAATCTCAGAAAGCTCAGTAGCTGCTTCCATGATGATTTTACACATAGAGCCATAAGTCACTATGCTCAAATCATTTCCTTCTCTTAAAATCTCTGGCTTACCTAGTGAGACAGTATATTCACCCAAGTTTGAAGGCATTTTTTCTTTCAATCGATAGCCATTCAAACATTCAATGACTATTGCAGGTTCATCAGATTTCAACAGTGCGTTGTACATTCCTGCTGCCTGTGTCATGTCTCTAGGCACACATACCACCATACCTCTCAGTGTGGAAAGTATCATCCCCATAGGTGAACCGGAATGCCATACTCCTTCCAATCTATGGCCTCTCGTACGAACAATCATAGGAGCTTTTTGCCCTCCTTTAGTTCGGTACTGAAGACATGCTACATCATCGGCAAGCATCTGCAGGCCGTATAGCAAGTAATCCAAGTATTGAATCTCAGCGAGTGGCCGTAAACCTCTTAAGGAAGCGCCAATTCCCTGACCTATAATTGTACACTCTCTAATACCTGTATCTGAAACTCTTAATTCTCCATGCTTAGCTTGTAACCCCGCAAAAGCTTGGTTTACATCACCGATTTTTCCTACATCTTCCCCGAAAGTAAAGAATCGAGGATCCTTTTCTAAAGTGTAATCAAAATAGGATTGCAAAATCTCTCTGCCATCTACCATAGGAGAATTGTCATTGAATTTGGCAGGAACTTCCTCCACATTCAACACACTCCATTTGGAATGACTATAAAGATGGCTGTTATACCTATCGAAATTCAAATCAGTTTGCTTCGCATACCATGCTTTCAAATCTGCCTTGGCTGCAGGCGAATCCAACCTTAAAGTCAACAGCGCTTTTCTCACTGCCACGACAACATCTTTTCTTATAGGATTGATCGTCTTGGACAGCTCTTCTGCGAGTTGATTGATTAGTACTTTACGTGTGCTATGTTGTGCAGCTGCTCTCAAAAGAACTACTGCTTCATTTAACTCATTTTTGATATCATTAGAAAACTTGGACCAAGCAGCTTCTTTCTCCTGCTTCACCTGCGCTTTGGCTTCTGCTTCTATTTTATCCAATGCATCTGCATTAGCAATTTGGTTGCTCAGAATATATTCTCTGAATTTGGAAATACAATCCCAGTCTTTCTCCCACTGCAGTCGCTTTTTGTCTTTATATCGTTCATGAGAACCTGAAGTAGAATGTCCTTGTGGCTGTGTCATCTCCAGTACGTGAATCAACACGGGCACATGAGAAGTTCTCGCCAATTCTCCAGCTTCAACATATGCATTTAGCAAAGCCTCATAATCCCAACCATTCACCCGCATTATTTCAATGCCCTTTTGTGAAGATGATCTTTGAAAACCTGCTAAGGCCTCTGAAATACTGCCTTTGGTAGTATGGTATTCATTTGGAACAGAAATACCGTAGCCATCGTCCCACACTGAAATTACCATAGGCACTTGCATCACTCCTGCGGCATTGATAGTCTCGAAAAACATACCTTCAGAAGTAGATGCATTTCCGATTGTGCCCCAGGCGACTTCATTTCCATTTACAGAAAATTTGGTCATTTCCTTCAAACCCTTATTTTCTCTAAAAAGCTTTGAAGCATAGGCCAAACCAAGAAGTTTAGGCATTTGAGCGGCAGTAGGTGAAATATCTGCAGCGGAATTATATTTTTTGGTTAGATCCTTCCAGCTCCCATCCTCATTTAGAGATCGGGTAGCGAAGTGACCATTCATAAGTCGTCCAGCACTGGCTGGCTCTGCTTCTACATTGGTATAAGCGTAGAGCTGAGAAAAATATTGTTGAACGGTCAACTCACCGATCGCCAGCATGAACGTCTGATCACGGTAATAGCCTGAACGAAAATCTCCGAGCTGGAAAGCTCTTGCCATAGCTATTTGGGCTATCTCCTTTCCATCTCCAAAAATCCCGAACTTCGCCTTCCCCATAAAAACCTCTTTCCTACCAACCAAAGATGCATGCCTACTAATCATAGCGACTCGAAAGTCTTCAAGTATGGCCTCTTTAGAAAGATTCGGAGAATTCAGGTTTTTTGGTACTGATTGAACTTCTGACATAAATGTTAATTTACTAAAGTTATCTGGGTTTTGCTTTTATGATTTTTTGAATCATTCAAAAATAGCCAAATCCATTTTCTATGCAAATTTCGCTAATATTATTTTTCAATCAAAAATTTTGAAAGCGATGTCAATCGATAGTTAAAACAAAATTATATTTTGAAAATAGATCAATAGACAATAATAGAAGTACGTAAATCAAAAACACTGTCCACTATAAACCAAGCATTTAGCGAAAAAATCTACTCAAAATTATCAATGCTTAAAATTAGAATTTTAAAATTAATTGAACGCTTACAGGTTTAATCGAAATATAATTTTGTAATCTTATTTTTTTCCAAAGCATACCAAATACTATTCTTTAACGTGCAAGTTGGTAGCCTCTCGCTTATTATATTTGTGCGCGAATTTATTTAAATCCAAATATAGAAGTCATGATTATAGGTGTTCCTAAGGAAATCAAAAACAACGAGAACCGTGTAGCGCTTACCCCTGCCGGTGCTAAAGAGTTAGTAAAAAGAGGTCATACTGTTTACGTTCAACATACTGCTGGTGAAGGAAGTGGATTCCCAGACGAAGTATACGTAGAAGCTGGCGCTACTATTCTCCCAACAATCGAAGCCACATATGAAATCGCTGAGATGATTATGAAGGTGAAAGAGCCTATTGAATCAGAGTACAAACTGATCAAAGAAAATCAATTGTTGTTCACCTATTTTCACTTTGCTTCTTATGAGCCATTGACTAAGGCCATGGTCGCTAGTAAGTCTGTGTGTCTAGCATATGAGACGGTAGAAAGAGCAGACAGAAGTCTTCCTCTTTTGATCCCAATGTCTGAAGTTGCAGGTAGAATGGCAGTGCAGAAGGGTGCAAATTATCTAGAGAAACCACTTGGAGGAAGAGGTATTCTTCTTGGAGGCGTACCAGGTGTACTTCCTGCTAAAGTTTTGATTCTTGGCGGTGGTATCGTAGGTACTCAAGCTGCTTGGATGGCTGCTGGACTAGGTGCTGACGTGACTATCATGGATCTCAACTTACAACGTTTACGTTATTTGGCTGATGTAATGCCTGCCAATGTGAATACCATGATGTCTAATGAATTTAACATTAGAAAATTGATTCAGAATCATGACTTGATTATTGGTGCAGTATTGATTCCAGGTGCTAAAGCTCCTCATTTGATCACCCGTGATATGCTTAAAGAAATGCTTCCAGGTACTGTACTAGTAGATGTGGCAGTAGATCAGGGTGGTTGCATCGAAACCTGTAAGCCTACCACGCATCAGGACCCTACATTCGTTATTGATGATGTGGTTCATTACTGTGTAGCTAACATGCCAGGTGCTGTGCCTTACACTTCTACCTTAGCTTTGACAAACGCCACCCTTCCTTACGCTATGCAATTGGCAGACAAAGGCTGGAAAAAAGCAGCTCAGGACAACCCAGACTTAGTACCTGGCTTGAATATCATCAATGGAGACATCGTATATCAGGCAGTTGCTGAAGCTTTTAATATGGATTACACTCCAGTTGTAAAATACCTTGCTGACTAAGCTCAGTATAGTTCAAAATAGAGAAATCCCTCTAGTGCAAACTGGAGGGATTTTTTTTTGCCACGCAAAACACCTAGAGATTTACTAAAGATCACAGCATAGAAATCAGCTTTCTTCTAGCTCGTTAATTCGTAACTCCAAGCGGAATAGAAATATTGAATCCCGTTGGGCCAAAACTAATCTGATTAACGATCTGCGGAAGCTCCTTAGCATGTGTATGGTGAAATGTATACATCACCGCATCAAATGTTAATAGAAAGGCACCTTGGAGAATAATTGACTTGCCAAATCCCACAAATTTATCTTTGTTGATCCTTAGTCCACGCTCTTTCAAATACATACCTCCAGCGATATAGGCCACATCTAGTGCAGCGTTGAAAAGTAAAATTTTCTCCATATTCTGCTGTGCTTCCATTGTACTCCAAAAATCAGCTCCAGGATTCTCCTTAGTTGCTTGCCAATATCCAAATCCAGCAATGACCAGATTCACAGAATTCCAGTATAGGTTCATTTGGTGAAAAGCCTTGGTTTGACCAGACGTCTGACCTGCAGCTATTCCTCCCCAAATCATATTTCCAACGGCCCAGCCACCCAGAATCAGCATTCCTTTTTCGTTATACGAAATTCTGGTTTGATTGTATCCCGTAAGCTCAGGAATGTTTTGGGCCAGAGTTTCAAAAGGAATGAAAGCCAGCAGTATTAATATCAGAAAAAGGATACCTGAAAAAGAAGATGATTTACTGAGCATAAGACATTTTTAAAACCCTGAAATTTATTGATTTAAAACAAAACTTATAACTTCATAAAGGTCAAACTGTTTGGCCGAACTACATTAATCAGCAATCTGAGAATACATATCCAAACTTTTCCAGAAATCTACTTCCATCGCTTTAGCATCCAGTTTGGTATGTACTTGCACCAATCGCGGAGTATTCTCAGGAGGAGTCAAAAACTCAGATTTTGAGCTCCATGCTGGATTGATCAAGCTCTCAATAATCGCCACATCCCACATGATCCACCTTTTCTTTTCCTTATCCTCCTCAGTCCAAAAGCGATCGAAACTATCCCAACGAGCAACCAAATAATCCCCTAATTCTGATTTGCCTTTGAGATGCGCATCCACAGTCTTTTTCTCAAAAACCAAAGCCTGACTTGCCGTAGCACTCATGATGATCAGGTCCAGGTCAGGTGTGTTAAATAACACCTCCACAGCAAGCCTGTCATTTCCAGAGTTGAATTCTTTCTTATTGTAGTGATTGGTAGCTGCGTCATGCCAGATCCCAAGGTAATGCACCTGAATATTCGGTATAATAGTAGGGTCTTGCAATATCGCTGAAGCTACATTCGTACAGGAACCCAGTATAACCAAGCGAAGTGGATTATCCGGACTTTGCTGCTTGGCTTGCTCAATAATGAAATTAGAAGCCGGAGAAATCGCTGGTTTGCTAGCTGATTCTATTGGCATATTAGCTCCCAAAGGCAAAGGAATATCCTGCCTATTCATTAGGCGGATAATGTCCTCATTAAGCACCTGACTCTCTCGAACAGTGCTATCAGACGCTATCGGGGAAGTATGCCATTGGGCAGAAGTAATTCCTCTCAGATCAAAACTTGGTTCCAAAATCGCCCGAACCAACGCATATAGGTCATCCACCTCATTTGCGGTATCAGCGTCAATGATTATGGGAATTCTCGTCTCTTCTGGCTTGCAAGAAATGAAAAATGTCAATAAAAAGATGCTGATTAAGCTCAGGGTGATTCTATGCATGAAGATTTTATTAGGGGTTTTAGGAGAGTTTGCAGTCACAGTGCCAGTCTTCAGTTGTTAAATTCAGTGTCTGTGCACTGCTCATAGCCAACGTTAACTCAACCAAGCTAAGTTTCATTACTGCGATAAAACCCTACCATGAGTTAACGCTCGTGTTACCTAGTGCATATTAAACTAACCCATCGCAAACCAAATCAGCCGGAAACCGAAACCGATCATGGCTATTCCCACTGCTTTGTTCAGCCAAAACATAAACTTGGGAGTCACAAATTGCGAGAGTTTCTTAGCGATATAGGCTTTAGTCAAGTCTATTGAGAAAACTGTAACCAGAATTCCAATGTAGTAAAGCCATACATCCACTGAGTCATACGATTCCTTCAGATGAACCAAACTGGCTATTGAAATCCAGAAAAGCAGTACAAATGGATTAATACCATTGATGCTGAATCCTTTTAGAAAAGCACTTCTTTTCTTGGCTTTCTTTACCTCCTCTAAGCTAACTTCAGGTTTGACGGTCTGCCTTTTCACTAGGTAGCTAATTCCAAAACCAATCAAAATAGCCCCACCTACATAACCCAAAACAGATTCAAAATAGGTAGCCTCTGACAAGAATTTAATACCAAAAAATGTAAGTAACACATAAAGTGTATCACTGGTCAAAATCCCCAAGGCAACCATCGTAGCATAACGAAAACCGTTTTCCAGACTACTTTGAATTAAAGTAAAAAACACTGGACCTATCATCGCCGATAGCAATAACCCCATGCTTATTCCTTCCAGCAAAGCTTGACTCACAGCTTCACCTCGTTTTTGAGCAGAAACTCCTGCCAACTTGCCGCTTTATCTCCTTTCAATACTCGTGGAAATTTGTATTGCCCACCTTCTTTACCTTGTTCTTTCAGCCAATCGTAAAAGAAGGAAGAAGGCAAAACTGTTACTTTCACCTGCTTCAAAGCATGGTTTCGCTCCACGGCATAGTCATCATTGAGTACCTTCAAATTTTCATCAATGGACTTTTTCAACAAACTTTTCTTGACTTTGTCGTCTGATCCTATGAACCAGTGATGCGCGAATAAACTTTGGTGAGGCACTCCGAGCACAGTGAACTCACGAATATTCATATCATGTTCTTCGGCAGTAAGCTCAATGGCTTTGTTCATATTATCCACCGAAAGATGCTCTCCACAAAGACTTAAAAAATGCTTTGTTCTACCGGTAATTATAATCTCTGATTCCTCCTTAGACACAAAACGGACGATGTCTCCAATCAAATACCGCCATGCTCCAGCACAAGTGCTGATCAGTAGCGCATAATCCTTGCCCACCTCGATCTCATCGATTTTCAATGTTTGAGCCTCTGTTTTGATATTTCCTTCTTCATCAAAATTCTCCTCATTGAAAGGCACAAACTCATGGAAAATACCATTATTCAGTACTAAACGCATGGATTTCCGATTTGGCAAAGCCTGAAATGCCAGAAAGCCTTCTGAAGCCAAATAGGTTTCGAGGTATAATAGTGGCTTGCCTAATAGCCTTTCAAAACCTTTTCTGTATGGTTCAAACGAAACTCCTCCGTGTACGAAAATCTGTAGATTTGGCCAGATTTCATGAATATTATTGAGCTGGTAATGTGCAATGATTTTTTCTATCAAGATCTGTAACCAAGCCGGCACACCCACGATAATTCCTATATCCCAGGATTCAGCTTTCTCTACGATCTGATCTAATTTATCTCCCCAGTTTTTGCTTCTAGAGATCTTTTTCCCTGGCTTATAAAAACGCTGAAACCAAATCGGCAATCGCCCGGTGGTAATACCACTCAGATCCCCTGAGAAATAAGTACCATTAAACTCCAAATCAGTACTTCCCCCAAGCATCAAAATCCCTTTGGTCAAAAGTGAAGCTGGCAAGTCATATTTAGAAAGTGACAAAATCTGACGAACACCTGTTCTACGGATAGCTTTCACCATATCCTTGGTGATGGGAATGAACTTGGAAGTAGCTCCTGATGTCCCACTGCTCAGCGCGAAATGTCTTACAGGGCCAGGCCAGGTGACATTTGGCTTGCCTTCCAGCAGTTTGTACCACCATTCGCTGTGTATGCGATCATAATCGTAAATCGGAACCTGAGCCTTGTATCGCTCATAAAACTCATCTTCTCCACGACGAAAGCCTTTCAGAATTTTAGGAAAATCATACTTTTTACCTATTTCTGTTTCAGCTGCCTGAATCAGTAATTTCTTCAATTCCTGTCGCTGAAGTTCTAGTGGATGAGAATACTCTTGTTCTAAACTCTCTCTCAGGCGAATGCCTTTTTTTAGCAAAGTACTAATGATCGCCATATCTTTGTTTTAGGCCTTTTGGAAAAAAGTAAAGCATAAAAATAGAAAATGGACATCAAAGCCAACCTCGAAGCAGTAAAAAAAACATTCAAAAGTGAGGATTGCCTACTGGTAGCAGTAAGTAAAACCAAACCACTCGAAGATCTAAAAACCGCCTACGAGGCTGGAATTAGGGATTTCGGAGAGAATAAAGTTCAGGAACTTCAGGTAAAGCAACCCGAAATGCCTGAAGATGTCAATTGGCATATGATCGGACACTTGCAGAGTAATAAGGTCAAATTCATAGCTCCTTTTGTATATCTGATACATGGAGTCGATTCCTTCAAGCTTTTGCGAGAGATCAATAAGCAAGGCAAAAAGATCGACAGAAGGATCAATGTGCTCCTGCAAATGCATATAGCCGAAGAAGAAACTAAATTCGGTTTTGATAAGCTAGAATTAGATGAAATGCTCTCCAATCCGGATTTCCTAAGCCTTAGTCATGTGAAAATCCAAGGACTGATGGGAATGGCAACCTTCACAGAAAACAAAGATCAAGTCAGGAAGGAATTCAGAAGTTTGAAGACTCTTTTTGAAGAATTGAAAAGTCGTACACTTCCGGATTTCGTCCAACTCGAAGATATCTCCATGGGAATGAGTGGGGACTATCTGATCGCTCAGGAAGAAGGAAGTACGATGGTGAGGATCGGCTCGGCGATATTTGGAGGAAGGAGTTAAGGGTAGTTGTTGTTATTTAGTTTTTTGTTGGTGAGAATTGTGAATTTAAAATTGGAGACTTACATCACTTAAAGAGTTTTAGAATAGCTAATCACTAATAGCGGAATCTATTTTGTCGATTTGAAAAGACAATATAAATATATTTATGTAGTTTATATTCGACAATTATTAAATATATTTGCAGAATAGATTCGACAAATAATGGATATTCTATTTTCAAATTTCCAAAACTTACTCAATCAAACTGACGGTAAATTCTTCAGGTACCTTTTTGATAAAATAGAATGGAATCAGCGGATGATTGCCATTAAAGGGCCTAGAGGTTCTGGCAAAACAACCTTAATGCTCCAACGTATCAAGTATGGCATAAAGCCTCAATCCTACGAAGCGCTATACTTTTCTGCTGATCACTACTGGTTTTATACTCACAATCTGGTAGAGACAACCGCAACTTTTTACGAAAATGGTGGTCGCTTTTTATTCATCGATGAAGTTCACAAATACCCAAATTGGTCGCGGGAGCTCAAGAATATTTATGATTCATATCCTGATCTGAAAGTGGTATTCTCCTCCTCTTCAGCACTGGATATTTATAGAGGTGAATCCGATTTGAGTCGCCGCGTGATCAGCTATGAATTACCAGGAATGTCGTTTCGGGAATACTTGAATTTAACTCAAGAGAAGAATTTTCTACCAGTTTCTCTTGCAGAAATCCAGAATTCACATTCACAAATCACTCCTGAGATCACCTCAAAACTCCAACCCCTACCAGCATTCAAGGAGTACTTGAAAAGGGGTTATCTCCCCATCATCACCGAGTCAAACCCAGAATCCATCCCGGTTTTCCTCCAGCAGATCATCAACACTGTAGTTGAGTCTGATCTGGCATTTATAGCTGATTACAATGCTGGAACAGCTTATAAAGTCAAAAAATTGCTTGGTGTATTGGCAGAGTCAGTTCCTTTCAAACCGAATGTATCTTCGATTGCACGAAAAGTGGAAGCCAGTCGGGACTCAGTGTATGAATGGCTTACCCAATTGGAAAAAGCCAGATTGCTTAATTTCCTGATCACAGAAGGAAAAGGAGTTTCATTATTGCAAAAACCTGATAAAGTTTACCTCGAAAACACCAACCTCTCCTATGCATTAAAGGCTAGCCCAGAAATCGGTTCGGTGCGGGAAACCTTTCTACTAAATCAACTCAAAAACATCAAAAAAGAAGTTCGACTTCCAAAGTCAGGTGACTTCCAACTGGATGACCTAGCGATAGAAGTTGGTGGTAAAAACAAAGATGCAAGCCAAGTGAATCACCTAGAAAACTACCTCATCGCAGCCGATGAGATCGAGCTTGGCTTCGGTAAAAAAGTACCGCTGTGGGTATTTGGGATGATGTATTGAAAAACTCCGCCCATGTGAGTGTCCTCACTCACATTATCAACCCGAGTTAGAGAGAACTTAAATTACCACGTTAAGCAAAAATAAAACAGTCGTGAGTGAAGACACCCACGACTGACGAAAAGTAATTTCTTTGCGCCTTCTTTGCGCTTTTTGTGTTTTAAAATTCTATCCTCCAAACTTCCCTTTCAGCATCTTTAATTTATCCGCCATTGAGCCTTCAGGTTCTTTGGCTTGGGTTCTGGCCTCAGACTTTTTCTCCATCTTTTTTCCGCGCTCCGCAAAAGGATCTGACTTCATACTTAGTCCAACTCGCTTACGTGGAATGTCAATTTCCATCACAGTCACCTGTACTTTTTGGTTGACTGATACTACCTCATTTGGATCTTTGATAAAGCGATCCGCCAAGTGGCTCAAATGCACCAAACCATCCTGATGAACTCCCACATCCACAAAAGCTCCAAACGCCGTAATATTAGTCACCACGCCTGGTAGCTTCATTCCTACCTTCAGATCAGACATGCTATTCACTGATTCTTCGAAAGCAAAAACCTCAAAGCTCTCACGTGGATCTCTTCCTGGCTTGGCCAGTTCCTCCAAAATATCCTGAAGCGTAGGCAAACCCACAGTTTCAGACACGTAATTCTTTAGGGAGATTCTATTTCTCAAGTCATCCGAGCTCATCAAATCTGACACAGACGCATTCACGTCTTTAGCCATTTTTTCTACCAAAGCATAGCGCTCTGGGTGAACAGCAGAAGAATCAAGTGGATGTTTTGCCTTGCTGATTCTCAGGAAACCAGCAGCTTGCTCAAAGGCTTTGTCTCCAAGTCTTGGTACTTTTTTCAGTTGAGCGCGGCTCTTAAATGGTCCATTCTCATTTCTGAAATCAATGATATTTTGCGCAAGCGTCGGTCCTAATCCGGAGACATAAGTCAACAATTGTTTGGAAGCTAAATTCACCTCTACTCCTACTCCGTTTACCGCCGACATCACCGTGTCATCCAGCGCATTTTTCAAAGCATTCTGATCCACATCGTGTTGGTATTGGCCTACACCAATGGATTTCGGATCGATTTTCACTAGTTCCGCCAATGGATCCATCAATCTACGACCTATAGAAACGGCTCCTCTCACTGTCAAATCAAGGTCAGGAAATTCCTCCCTAGCCACATCTGAAGCAGAGTAAATAGACGCTCCTGATTCATTTACCATAGTTACGATAACTGATTTTGGAAGACCAAGCCCTTTCACAAAAGCTTCTGTTTCACGACCTGCAGTACCATTTCCTATGGCTATAGCTTCAATCCCAAATTTTTCCACCAACCCTTTTACATTCATCGCAGCCTCTTGATTTCTACGGTTGGCTTCGTGAGGGAAAATAGCTTCGAAATGTAAGAATTGACCCTGAGGACCCAAACAAACCAATTTACACCCAGTTCTGAACCCCGGATCAATCGCCATCACGGACTTCTCTCCCAAAGGAGCCCCAAGTAATAGTTGGCGAAGATTCTCTGTAAATACTTTGATCGCTTCCTCATCCGCTTTACGCTTGGTAAACAGACGAACTTCTGTTTCCATGCTTGGTTTTAGCAATCTTTTGTAACATTCCTTAATGGCGAGTCTCACCTGATCCACAGAAGAATTTGCCGCATCGGCAAGAATCATTTTCTCCATCTGATAGATCGCAGATGCTTCTTCTGGCACCGAATCCAACATCAGGAAAAGTTCTTTTTCCCCTCTTCTCATCGCCAAAACACGGTGAGAAGGCGCTGTCTTTATAGGTTCAGACCAATCAAAATAATCCTTGTACTTAATGGCTTCTTGCTCCTTGCCAGGCAGAACTTTCGAAGAAAAAACTCCTTCATTAAGGAAAAGCTTTCGCATCCTTTCTCTCAACTCTGCCTTCTCATTGATCCACTCAGCCATGATATCACGGGCGCCTTGCAATGCTTCGTCTATGCTATTTACTTCTTTAGAAGCATCTACAAACTTCTCTGCTTCGGCTTCTAGATTGATAGGGCTCTGCCCAAAAACCTGCTCAGCAAGTGGTTCCAGACCTTTTTCTCTGGCAATAGTAGCCTTTGTTCTTCGCTTAGGTTTGTAGGGCAAATAGATGTCTTCCAGCTTCGACATAGTCTCAGCATCTTCTACTTTAGCCTTTAATTCTGGCGTCAATTTCCCTTGTTCCTCTATAGATTTCAGAATGGCTTCCTTACGCTTAGCCAGCTCTCGTAACTGCAATACACGGTCACGGATAGCAGCTACCTGTACCTCATCCAACTCACCAGTCGCTTCTTTTCTGTATCGGGAAATAAACGGAACCGTACCTCCATCATCCAGTAATTGCACAGTGGCATTCACTTGGTGCGGTTTGATTTGGAGTTCGGCGGCTATTTTTACTTCGTAATTCATATGGAAATGGGAAATCTACTCTTAATTTGTACCGCAAGGTAATGGTCATTTTGGAGACAAAAAGAGTGAAGTGTGTGTAATGTCACTAAGCGTCTGGAAATGTGCGAGTAATTTTGGGTTGAAATTTTGATTGCGACACTTAACTTTTGTAAAAATGGAAGGACAAGGCAGAAAACAACATTGGGAGAATATCTATCAAACCAAAGATTTTAAAGATGTCAGCTGGTATCAGGAAAAACCCGAAACTTCCTTAGAATTTCTACAGAAGTTCAATGTCCCCTTGGATGCTAAGATCATTGATTGCGGAGGTGGCGACAGCTATTTTGTAGACAACCTTCTCTCTCTGGGCTATCAAGACATTACAGTTCTAGACATATCTGAGAAAGCATTGGATAGAGCCAAACAAAGACTTGGAGATCAAGCCTCCAAAGTGAACTGGATTGTTTCTGACGCAACTTCATTTCAGCCTTCCGATAAATACGATTTCTGGCATGATAGAGCCGTTTTTCATTTTCTTCAAGATAATGAAGTCGCCCAGTACCTGGATACTATTAAGGCAAATTTAAACCCAAACGGTCACCTTGTCGTTGGCACTTTTTCAGTAAATGGTCCTACCAAGTGCAGTGGGATTACAATCACGCAGTACTCAGAAAAATCCTTGAGTGAAAAAATTGAAAAGTATCTAAAGAAAATCTATTGCTTTACTGTAGATCATCTTACTCCGTCCAAGTCTGTTCAAAACTTCGTGTTTTGCAGCTTTCAAAATCAGTTGGGCTAATCACCTTACTAATCTTCATTAATAACCTGCAAGATCAGAAAACCGCAAAGGTTCCAATGAATCTCGTAAATCGTAAATCAACTATCTGAAATGAGTATAGATTGGAAAAAAGAAATTAAAAGCTGGGGTATCATGCTCAGCGTAGTGGCATTTTTATATTTCACGGGGCTTTTGCCTGTCATCATTGGGGGATTACAATCCGTGTTGCTTTCTACAGGATTGATCAAACCTAAAATTGAGGTTCCTGATCTTACCGAGCAGCAATTCGACTACAGAGGGAAGTTCCTAACATTTGACGGTCAGCAAATCGATCTGGAAAGTTACCGCGGCAAAACACTATTCATTAATCTTTGGGCATCTTGGTGTGGACCATGTCGTGCAGAAATGCCGCATATTTCTGAACTCTATAAGTCCGTTCAAGATGAGCCTGACTTAGAATTCCTGTTGATCGGAATTGACAATGACATCAAAAAAAGTCAGGGTTTTATAGAAGGTAAAAGCTGGACTTTCCCTACAGCTCATGCTAGCTTCGGACTGAATCAAAGTTTACAAAGCCAATCCATTCCTACTACTTTGGTAGTAAACCCGGCGGGAAAAATCGTTTTCTATCAGGAAGGGATGAGCAATTTCAACACAGATGAGTTTCGGGAGTTTTTAATAGACCAATCCAAAATTTCAGAATAAGTCTCAGCAATTCGGCCTGTAAAAGCGCCAGAATGATAAAATGTGATGACTTTCTATCAAAATTTTTATACTTTATCCTTTTCTGTAAGATTGAATACCAGATCAATTCAGGTACCTGATCATTTACCTGAAAACAAAAATTAATTTGGCTTTATAAACTCTTTTTTCTTTTTCTTTGGCATCCATTTTCAGCATCTATGAACGAAAACAACCCTTCTACACAGGAACTCAATAAAGCCGAAGGCAAATTGATGGATTCTGTATTGGGGGAATTTCAGGAATTCAATACAGGATTAGCGTCTCAATCTTCGGCAGAAGAACTCTACTCCTACCTCTTCAACACTGGTACTGCGTTACTTGAGTCCTACACCCTAGCGGGGGACACTTGCCTCGATACTTCGGGAAAGAATGCTGAAGTAACTGATCCGGATCATTATCTCGTTCACTTCTCCTACCCTGATCGATTCAAATCAATTATTCTGCTGGTACGGGATGTCTTACTGCAACTCAGCATTGCTAATCTTCGCGCTCTAGAGAATCTAGTGTCAGAGGAGACGGTGGTTGATCACTTCGGGAAATCCAAAGAACTTCTACACACCGAATTAGAACAATGTCTCAACTACTTCAAGGTTGAGCGCAAAAGCCTGCTTGAAAAACCTGAAGTTCTCAAGCGGAAATTGGAATCAGTGAAGCACTTTTCCAATCCTTGGAAAACCTATGCTTTGCAGTTTGAAACCATTTTGGGTCAATTCAAGGAAATCGATCTCAGTTATACTCGTCTGGAACAGACTATTACTCAATACAGACTTATTCGGGAGATGATACTCCAGATGAGAGCGGATGTTCAGAAAACCAACTCCTTATTGAAAACCAAAGCTGATCTATGTCTTACTGGGCTTGAAAACATCAGTGAATTACAGCAGCTAAACGATACAATTAAGTCATTTGAAGATCTGATCACTTCAGGCATCAGTCAGGAGATCAGGCCCGAAAGCACGATTCGCGATCTGGAAGACTCTGTAGACAAACTTCCCTCACTCTCTGTTCCTGTAGGCGTTCAGGAGGGATACTTGATTTTGAAAAAGATAGATTTCAAAAAGTCTGCTGAAAAGTGGTTGGATTACGAAATTCTGCCTTACCTCTCAGATTTATGGGATGGTCAGGAGGCTAATTTCTCACATCTTCTTAATGTCGCCACACAAATCAAAAGCAGCCTTTTGGTTGCAAAAAAAACGCAGCAACTCACAAGTTTTCATGGGGAGATTTCCTCTCTAAAAGCAATCAACTTAGAGCAGAAAAACACTATTCTACAAAGTGAAGAGGCGGTTGTTCATATAGAAAAGGAACTTGAATTGAAATTCAAAGTGACTGAAATCTATAAGGAAGAAGAATACCTCAAAGTCCCTTTACAGACCAATTTCTCACTTTTATCGAATAGCAAGCCTGGGAACTTCAGGTACTTTTCAGCACAAGTAGCGCAGCTTTTCAAAAATGTAGGGAAACAAGTAAAGGACGTTCAGGAAAAAACACCACATCAGCGGTTAGAAATAGCCTTGGAGATTCTGGAAACGAGAAACGAGAAAGAAACACCGGACCACTACCACTCCTTGTTCTTAAACAAGAATTTCATCGGTGATCTGTTTTTAGTAAAACGAAAGCAACAAGAAGAAGCGCTGGAGAAAATCATTCCATACTGGAAAAAAGGCCAAAACCGCTCCCTAGCTGTTATTGGAGACCCACTTACCGGTAAGTCCACACTTTTGGAATACGCTACCCATCAATTCAAGTCTAATGATGTGCATTATCTGACTCCGGGTGGAGAGATCAGCATCGAGGGCAGAAAACTCAAAATGGGTAGAAACTTAGAAGAAGTTTTAAGCTTCGTCAAAAGATCTATCAGTAATTCAAAACCTATTCTGGTCTTAGATGATCTTCACCTTTGGCGTGATTCAGATCGCTCACTACTCACCAATGTCACATCGCTGGTTGATTTCATGAGTCTGAATGCTTCCAAAGTATTTGTAATTGTCGCTATTACTAATGCACTTCGATTACACTTAGATACCAGAATCCCATTTTCGCAAAGCTTCACAAATCTTCTGGACACGAATCTTTCCACATCCGACGAGATATACAAAGCAGTCATGTTACGTCATGGAGCATCTCATCGCACCTTATTTGAGAAAGAAGGCAAGGTGATGAACGATGGACAACTGAGAAAAAGAATTGGATGGTTAACAAAAAAATTCGATTTTAACATCGGAGCCGTTTTGCAGGCTTGGATATTCTGTACTGATGTGCAGGAGGACAGCACTATCCAATTTTCAGAGAAAGAAACTCATCTCAATGATTTCCTCTCCACTACAGAACTTCTCATCTTAAAAAACTGCTTGCTCTTCGGCTACAGCAGCGATCTTGAACTCAAAAATTTGTTTACCAACAGATACGAATCAGAGTACAAACCTGCCATACGAAAACTCCTAAACATTGGTATTTTGGATCGAGATCCTAATGGCTATTTGATTGTGAAAAACACAGTAAGACAGGATCTTTACTCCATTTTGAAATACAGAGAATTACTCGCTTAATAGAAATGAATCACTGGAATGATCTTTACGCTTTAATCCTTATCGTCTTTGCGATCTACCTCTTCCTTACCTTATGTTTTTTCGGATTTACTCGATATTTGAAAAAAAGAAGGATCAACAAAAGGTATTTAGCCTTAGTCAAAAAAATTCGGCTTTTCTATAAGCCGATTGCATGGCTGGTTGTCATTGGCGGTTTTGTAGCATTAGATCCTGTGACACACGGATTGATAATACTATTGGTAGCTGGATTCGGCTACAAGCAATTGGGAAATTATATCAGTGGCCTCTTTATTCGAGCCAGTCCTCTGCTTGCAAAAGACACACTTGTGAGGGCTGGGAAGATCCACGGCAGGATCAATCGCATAGGAAGTTTAGGAATGGTACTTGGTACCGACCAGGGTGAACGATGGGTTTGGTATCATTCTTTTGACCGAACTGGCTTTACGTTAATTTCCAATCAGACTAATGTGCTTCAACGTGCGCTCTACTTACGGTCAGATCTTAGCAAGGAAAGTCTCTTGGATTTGATTTTTGATCATCCCATCCTGGCGCTCGGCAAACCTACAAATCTGAAAGCCTCAGCAAATAGAAACACCTTCCTAATGCATTACACTCTTGTAAAGGGTGCGCGACACGAAGATTTTATAAACTACTTGCATGACCACGACGTCATGACTAATTCTACTGAAAACTTTGACGCCTAATGGAAATTATCTCCTCATATAATCTGATCATTGAGTTTTCGGTGATTATTATTTTATCCTTCCTTTTCAACGGCTTGTCGAAAAAAACCAATATCCCTGCGGTATTGATGCTGATAGCTTTGGGAGTGATTCTACAATACATCCTGCAGTATTTTACTACTGAGACAATAGACTTTTTCCCATTTTTGGAGGTACTGGGGATCGTCGGGTTGATTATGATCGTGTTGGAAGCCGCACTAGAACTGGAACTTAAGCGTGAGAAGCTAATTCCCATTCTGAAGTCACTAGCTATCGCATTGATCGGACTTGGCCTTTCCACTTGGGCAGCTGCAAGTATCCTCTATTACTTCATTCCGGATATGTCCATGCAGTCAGCTTGGCTATATGCTACGCCTCTGTCTATTCTGTCGAGTGCTATCATCATTCCGAGTGTGATTGGGCTGAAAAGTAAAAAACGGGAGTTTCATATCTATGAAAGCACCTTTTCAGATATTATAGGAATTATGCTTTTTTACTTTCTGACTGGAAAGTTAAACCCTGCTGAAGATTCCGGATTGGTTGGATTTGGAGGAAATTTCCTACTTACTATTACCATCTCTCTCATCGCGAGTTATGCGATTATTTTGATTTTCCAGAATATCAAAAGCAACGTCAAACTATTCCTTATGATTGCGGTGCTGCTTTTACTCTATGCGTTAGGCAAAAAGATGCACCTTTCCTCACTGATAATTATTTTGATTTTTGGTCTGGTCATCGCCAATATGAAGTTGTTTTTCAAAGGACGTCTTTCGCGCTTGCTGGATTATGAAAAAGCACATCAAATTTACCATCAGTTGCACACGATTACGGGTGAAACTGCATTTGTCGTACGCACGCTTTTCTTTGTAATTTTTGGACTTACTATTACCATTACCTCCCTGTTTAATATGCAGGTAGCCTTAATTAGTAGCATGCTGATTGGATCGATATATGGAATTCGAATCATTCTGCTTCTGATTTTTGAAGGAAAAGACATTATCCCTCAGGCATTTATAGCACCTAGAGGTTTGATCACTGTTTTACTTTTTTATGCCATCCCTGAGGAGGCTGAGGTAGCAGGTTTCGAACCAGGCATATTACTTTTTGTGATTATCGGAACGAGTTTGATTATGACTTTCGCGATGATTTACGAAAAAAGACGCTCCTCCAAAGCCGTTGATCTGGCGAGTAGTAGAGCTGTGGGTTCCGTCAAATGGAAGGTGCCAAGTGTCATAGAAAATGATGAAAAAACTAGCTAAACCAAGCCATACTGGCTTAGCTGGCAGTTTTTCATTTCTCCCTTTTATCACTACTCCTACATTCGAATATCAGCCATTACTCATGTCAAATAGGCATTTAAGAACATTTTGGGTTGGCGACTTCAAAGATTTGTCGTAATCTTATTTTTTGACCCAAAATACTATGAAAAAGTTACTGCTAAGCTCCCTGCTTACACTTGCTCTATACAATTTCACTCTTGCCCAATCCTCTTCAATTCTTTGGTATAATCAGCCGGCAGTGGAGTGGGAAGAGGCTTTACCCGTAGGGAATGGCCGACTAGGAGCAATGGTGATGGGTCTTCCTGGTCAAGAACACCTGCAGCTAAATGAGGATTCTCTCTGGCCGGGTGGATATGATGACTGGGGATTGGCAGATGGTAAAAGAGCCGATTTGGATCAAATCAGAGCCTATCTACTAGCTGGAGAAAACAAGAAATCAGATTCACTTTTGGTATTGAAATTCTCTAGAAAAGGAGTCACCCGATCACACCAAACTATGGGTGATCTATGGTTTAACTTCGACTGGATCGAGACAAAAAACTACAGAAGAAGCCTAAATCTTGAGACTGCTACAGTTCTCACCCAATTCATAAGTGAAGGCTACGAAGTCAGTCAAGAAGTGATAGCTTCTGCACCGGATGATGCCTTGGTCATAAGATTTAAGACTACTCACCCAAAAGGCTTCAACGGTCAAATCACCATGAGTCGTCCACTGGACAATGGCTTTGCAACAGCAAAAACCAAAGCACTAAACGACAGTCAGCTGGAAATGTCGGGCATGGTCACTCAGCGCGGTGGACAGTTGGATTCCAAGCCTATTGAGATTTTGAATGGTGTGAAGTTTCGCTCATTGCTATTCGCACAGAATCAATCTGGAGACATTTCTACTTCTGATTCATCATTAGTGATATCCGGTGCAAAGGAATTCACTCTTAAGTTGGTCTCAGAAACTTCCTTTTACCATGAGGATTTTGAGGCAGAAGCAGAGCGTCAGCTAGAAAAAATACAGTTGAAAAGCTGGGGGCAGATTCTTCATTCACATCAAAGTGAATATGCTTCCTGGTTTGATCGTATGAGCTTACAGCTGGGTGCTGACATACCGGATAATATTGCTTCTGATGAGCGAATTAGTCGCGTGAAGAATGGAGAAGTAGATTTACATCTGGAGAAGCTTCTATTTGATTATGGCAGATACCTATTGATTTCATCGAGTAGACCAGGTACTAATCCGGCAAACTTGCAGGGACTTTGGAACAAGCATATCGCAGCTCCATGGAATGCGGATTATCATGTGAACATCAACCTGCAAATGAATTACTGGCCTGCGGATGTCACCAATTTAAGTGGATTAAACCAGCCACTTTTTGATTTTATAGATGGAGTAATAGAAAATGGAAAAAGTGCAGCCAAGGATAATTTTGATATGGCTGGTTCCATGGTTCCACATACTACAGACCTTTGGCAAGTTGCTTTTTTACGCGCGGCTACTGCCTATTGGGGGAGTTGGATTGGAGCTGGAGGATGGATAGGAAGACATTATTGGGAATATTATTTATTTACTCAGGACAAGAAATTTCTCGAAGAACGCACCTACCCTGCTCTGGAAGCAATATCAGCATTCTATTCTGACTGGTTGGTGGAATATCCAAAAGACGGGACTTTGGTCTCCTCTCCTTCCACCTCACCAGAGAATCAATTTATCAATGCGAAAGGAGAAACAGTTGCCTCCACCATGGGAGCAGCGATGGATCAGCAAATTATCGCAGACGTATTTAGTAATTATTTGAAAGCATCTGAGCTTCTTGGTAAGGATACTCCGCTTCGCAGAAAAGTAACTGTTCAACTAGGTAATCTTCGCCCAGGCGTGCAGATAGCAGAAGACGGAAGAATACTCGAATGGGATCAGCCCTATGAAGAAAGTGAGAAGGGTCATCGTCACATGTCTCACTTGTATGCTTTCCACCCAGGAGATGCCATTACATCCAGCGCAACTCCAGAGGCATTTGCCGCGGTACGCAAAACTCTTGAATTCAGGCTGGCAAATGGCGGCGCAGGAACCGGCTGGTCACGTGCTTGGCTAATCAATTTCTCCGCAAGATTATTGGATGGAGAAATGGCCCATGAGCATATACAAAAGCTACTTGCTCAGTCACTCTACCCTAACCTATTTGACGGCCATCCACCTTTTCAAATCGATGGTAATTTTGGCTATACGGCTGGTGTAGCAGAGATGCTGATCCAATCGCATGAAACTGGAATGATTCGCCTACTACCTGCTTTGCCAAAGGCATGGGCAAGTGGAAGTGTGAAAGGGTTAAAGGCCAGAGGAAATTATACAATCGACATGACATGGGCAGATGGCGAACTCAAAACATGCCGAATTCATGCTGGAAAAAGCGGTAAAGTCATGGTTTATTATGATGGATCTGAAATGGATTTGGATCTGGAAAAAGGACAAAGCTTTGAGATAGAATTATAAAGTAAGCGTAACTCAACTAAATATCTCAGCAAATAAAACAGATCTTTGCTTTACTAAAAGCAATAATCATGGATGCTATCGCTAAATTCGACTAATGATCAGAAAGTTAATTACCCTATTCCTCTTAACTATTTTTATTTGGCTTATTTGGTCTTCCTCAGGGAGAAACACCCCACTACCTGAACCAATAAACCACATTTCCTTAGTAGAAGAAGTTAATTCTAGCGACAGCTTTTCTAGAAACATAATTGGTATTCAGCCACTGATGGATGTATCTGATTACTTTATAGAAACTACATTCAAAGACAAAATCCGTCAATATTTAGTAGCTGCTACCAGAAAGTCCTTTATTCAGAAAAACTCAATCATAGTTTACCCTGAGTCCATAGGCACATGGCTTTTTCTACTTGGAGAAAAGCATAACATCATCCAGAAAAACACCTTTTTGGAAGCGAGAAACACGCTGGTGTACAGTAATTCCTTTGATTATATGCTTGGGTACATCAAAACCTCTGATGAAGAAGACAAGCAATTATCAGCGATCTTCCGGATGAAAGCCAAGTCCATGCTAAGCGCCTATTATGACACGTTCAGCGCTCTATCTAAAGAGACAAATACTTATATCGTGGCAGGATCGATCGTGCTACCTGACCCTAAAGTTGTGGACGGGGAGATTTACGTAGAACTAGGCGGACCACTTTATAATGCATCTTTCATTTTTGGTCCTGATGGATTAGTGATCGGGAATCCTATTTTGAAGGCCTTTCTTAATACATCCGAAGCACGATACACTTCAGCGGGGAACCCCCAAGACCTGCAGGTTTTTGACCTTCCTTTTGGTAAAACAGCAGTAATGTTGGGAACGGACAATATGTATTCTGAATCTTATCAAAATCTAATTAAAAGCGAGGCAGAGATCTTATTGTCTCCTGCATTTTGTTACTCAGACAAAAAAATGAGTGAGAAGATCTCCTCATTGGATAGTTTGGGCACTTTGACACATGCCAACAATGCATCGAATAGTGCAAAACCGGAAAGATATGAAGTCAATAAGCTACAAAGCCTTATCGAAAACACAAGTGTTCAAGTTGCAGTAGGCGTATCCATGTTTGGTGAATTGTGGGATTTGAACAACCCCAATCCTCCCATAGTAATTTTCAAAGGAGAATCCCTCCCGCTTACCCCCTCTGACCAAGGTGCCGTCTTTTCTTTCAATTTTTGATTACTTCAAAATCTCACTTTTCCCAATAAATAGATAAAGTAGCTACTTTATATAGATACAAGATTACTCATTAGCGGTAAACTGTAGAAGTGCACCTAATACGTTGAGCGTTGGAGTATAGAATTTCATCGATAAGATTCATTTGAAATATTCAGTAAAAGGAAAAGCATTTCAGTAACTGAGATTAGATCAAGAAATTTAGATGTAATAGACTCATTAACATGTTGTAAGCCTAAAAGAATAGACTTAAATTACCTCAGCACTAATTCACAAAACCATGAAAACACTAGTCTCTTTTATTTGCATATGCTTGGCGGCAGCTCCAAGTTTTGCACAAGAAAAATCTGTTGCATCAAAGGAGGTACAAATTAAAACTGCTGTCTTAGCAGCTCCAGATGAAAAACAAGCTGATGCTACTGTACTGGGATACAGTGAAAGCGGAGAATTAATTGAACTTAGAAAAGGGTCCAATGGCATGATTTGTATAGCTAGCGATCCAAATGGAAAAGGCTTTAGTGTTTCTTGTTATCAGGCAGATTTGGAGCCGTTTATGATCAGAGGAAGAGAACTCAAGAAAGAAGGGAAATCATTTCAGGAAATATTTGACACCCGAGAGGCTGAAGCGAAAAGTGGCAAACTCAAAATGCCAGCTGAGGGAGCAACGCTCTTTGTACTAACAGCAGATGCTGAAAATTACAATAAGACTACCGGTGAGGTATCTGATACCTATCTGAGATATGTAGTGTATTTGCCTTGGGCAACTTCCCAAACTACGGGACTTCCTCTTAAACCTAGTGCACCAGGCATGCCTTGGATTATGGATCCAGGTACTCATCGAGCACATATCATGATCACACCAGCTAGGGATTAATCCTTGAAAAATTGTTTAAAAAAGGCTCACTGGATTTCTATTAATCATAGAAATCCAGTGAGCCTTTTTATGTAAGAGATCAGTTGCGCCAAAGTCAAGAATAGTCTTTTCATGAAACTGCCCCGCTACATCTCGGTGTAGCGGGGCAGTTATATCCGTAGTTGGCTTTTGGTCCTACCACATAATCACTGGCTGTGAATCTGTTCTCACATTGTCTCGGAACAAGTTAAATACTGCTGTAAACTCGTGGGTATTTCCTGGGAAGTTGTAGCTTCCACCATTAGGAAATTCATAGAGGTAACCTATTCTAAGTCGTTTGGTTACTATACCTGCCTGCGCATTGGTAGCATAATCAACCCTGTGCCCAAGTCCCAACCATAGCCTATCCATTAAGACAGCTTTTAGGTTGAACTCGATATTATCATCTAGATTCTTTTGAGTGCGATAGAAAGCGTTGAATATTACAGCGACATTTTCACTAACGGCACTTCTATATCCAGCCTGAACAATAGAGCTAGCAGGATATCCATTCATGAACTCATCCCCATTGGAAATTTTACCTCCATTTACCCGGTGGATGCCATACGAAATGTAGTAATTCGCATGTGTCAAGGCCATACCTAGATTAAAGTCCACCACACTCATGCTGGAGAATTGGCCTATGTATTGCCCAAGTGTAGGATCACTCTGTTCCTCAGTCGACAATGCATTACCATCCAAACGTATTGTCTGGTAATTGATGCCAGCACCCATTCTTAAGTTGTGTGTTTCTGAAAGTCTGATTCTACTTGCATAACCCACAGTCAATTCGGTTTCCCGAAATGCGCCATAGGTGTCGTGAAGTAAATTCAAAGACACTGCATTTTTACCATTAAGCGCAGGATCCAATTCTCCAGCTAGCTCTCCAAAATCCAGCTCTGTACTAAAGAAATATGTTTTTGGAGCTCCATCCACCCCGGACCACTGATTCCGTACAAAGCCTCGAACTGTCGAGCCTTCATAACCTGTCAAGGCTGGGTTAAAGTAACTCTGAAACTGGCTGAACTGGGATATATATTTCTGAGATTGAGCCTGCACTTGGGAAAGTGCTAATCCAAGGAAAAGGAAAATGGTTAAGTATGTTACTCTTTTCATGATGTCATTGTTAAAAGACTGAAAAATGAAATTCTGTTTCGTATAAATTTAATAGATGAGATAGACCTTTGAGGCTTCATAGCCCCAAAGGTCACTAGTCCTGTTACTGTCTCAAAAGGTTTAGCATGCCTCTTCTGATCTCGCCGGTTTCACCCACTTGGATCACATATAAGTATGACGATACTGGCACTTCTTTGCCTTTAAACGTTCCGTCCCATTGCTCATCAGGATTATCAGTATAGAATATTCTGTTTCCACCCATATCAAACACCTGAATAGTCACACCTGAATAGTATCTCAGTGCTGGTATACCCCATGCGTCGTTAGTGCCATCTCCATTTGGAGTGAAGGTATTTGGCACATCCAACTGATCTAGTGGTGTTCTCAACCTGCGTATAGCAAATGCTCTTTTGATTTCATTACCTGCTCTATCTACTACGCTTAGTACTATAGTGAAATCCACTCTACCAGCTTGCTGATCTGCACTGCTCCAGAACAAGATGCCTGAATTAACTTCGAAGAACGCATTGTCGCCTTCCCCTTCTGGCAAGCTCAGTATATGAACGTTATCCGTAGGATCAATCACCGTAAAGGCTCCAATCTCTTGGAAGAACTGATCTGGTATACCGATGAACTCAGAGTTGCTCAGTGTAACATCCTGTGGTGCTGGTTTAGCCAGAATGGTTATGTCCAGCATAGGCTGTAAGTCAGCTGGATTAAATAAACCTCCTGGTATTTCCACCATACCTATATAGCTCATTATGGCTGAGTTCATTGGGTCGTAGCCCGTCAGATCCCATGTCACAGGTAGGTTTATAAAGGCTCCTTCTGTAGTAATAACCACCACTTGGGTTGGTACATTCAAGTCAGTGATAGCTGTGCCCCATGCTACATTCAAGCTCTGGACTACAAACTCCATAATAGACTTGGACTGCACGTAATCAGAAACACCATCTCCATCTTCATCTAGGAAGTCTTCTGAATCGTTCGGATCAGTTCCTTGCTGTACTTCTACATAATCTGGAACATTGTCTCCATCTGTATCCAAATAATCTCCCGCATCTGTTGGATCTGATCCCTCTTGCATTTCTACAAAGTCTGGAACACCATCACCGTCAGAATCTTTGAAGTCGGTTGGATCTTTTGGATCTGTTCCTTCCACTTCTTCCACATCATCTGGAACACCATCTCCATCGCTATCATTGGTAATGATCTCAAAGTCGGCCCCAGTGAAGTCAAACATGTAGTTATTTCCTGCATCCAGTGTACCTATACTGATCGCATACGTTCCTACTGCCTCACCTGCTGCTCTAGCAAGTAATCCTGATAGTATACTTACATCATCTCCTGCTCCAAAGCCCGAAGCTGTATAGGTCAGGATTGGATCTGCAGTACCGTACAATTTATTTTGTCCTGCATCTGCTGTAATCACTAGGCTTGCCTTAGTAATTTCAAGATTTGCAGAAAGTTCAGAAGATGTGAAGTTAGATCCTGTGATTGTTGCTATCACTTCTTGAATCCCTTCCTCAGTCCTGCTGTTGTTGCTATATGCTACCTCAGCTCCTACTGGAAGAGTACCGGTGATCGCAAGAGATTTAGCAGTTCCGTCGTAGACAAAACTTTCATCTTCAAAGCTGATTCCAGTGATAGTTGCCTGAGTGACCATCAGATTAGCATTCAATACCAGAGTGGTATAATTTGATCCTGACACCGTAGCACTTACCTCCTGCATACCTACATCAGTTCTGCTGTTGTTACTGTAAGCTACGCTTGTACCTACCGGAAGAGTTCCTGAGATCGCAAGTGATTTGGCTGAACCGTCATAGACAAAGCTTTCGTCAGAGAAAGTAATTCCGGTGATCATTGCTTTTGTGATCGTTAGATCCGCTGTCAACACTAAGGTGGTGTAGTTAGATCCTGTGATCGATGCCGTTACTTCCTGAGTTCCTACGCTCGTTCTGCTGTTGTTCGCAAAGTTCACTGAAGTCCCTACTGGAAGGGTTCCTGCTATCGCTAGCGACTTGGCTGTTTCGTCATAGACGAAGCTTGCGTCAGCGAAAGTGATACCGGTGATCATTGCTTTTGTGATCGCGAAGTCAGCTCCCACAAAGTTGATTGCATAATTTACTCCAGCTTGTAGGCTACCAAGTGAGATGGCATACTTACCTACGTTTTCACCAGCTGCTCTGGAAAGTTGTCCGCTTAGAATTGCATTCGTATCTCCATTTTCAAAGCCTGAAACTTGATAAGTAAATACCGGATCTGCAGTACCGAAGACTTTAGACTGCCCTGCATCCGCTATCACGTTCAATACTTTGGAAGCAATTTCAAAGTCTGCCGAAGTGAAGTTGATCGTATAGTTCCCACCTGCATTCAAGCTTCCTAGCGTAATTGCATACATTCCGATATTCTCTCCTGCTGCTCTGCTTAAAGCTCCTGTCAGAGTTAATACATTATCTCCATTACCGAAGTTACTGGCCGTAAAGGCGAGCACAGGGTCATCAGAACCGTAAACTTTAGCTTGATTTGAATTGGCTACGATAGTAAGTGTGCGTGGCGTAATACTGAAGTCAGCACCTGTGAAGTTAATGCTGTAGTTAGCACCTGCATCTAAGGACCCAAGGTTGATCGCGTAGTTACCTACATTCTCACCTGCTGCTCTAGCAAGAGATCCAGCTAATATGGAATTGGTATCACCATTTTGGAATCCGATGGTAGTATAGCTGTAAGCAGGATTAGCTGCTCCATAGATTTTGGACTGACCTGCATCTGTTATGATATTCAAAGTAGCAGGCGTGATTGCAAAGTTAGCGCCCGTGAAGCTAATGCTGTAATTAGCACCTGCATCCAAGGATCCAACGTTGATCGCGTAGTTACCTACATTTTGACCTGCTGCTCGTGCTAGAGCTCCGCTGATAATAGCTTCTGTATCACCATTTTCGAAACCTGAAGCAGTATAAGTCAAGTTAGGATCAGTTTGTCCGTATACTTTTGTCTGAGAACTAGCAGTCACATTCAATACTTTGTTTGCAATTGCAAAGTCAGCTGAAGTAAATGCGATGAGGTAATTACCTCCAGCACTCAACGTACCTAACTGTATCGCATAGTTACCAACATCTTCACCTGGCATTCTATCCAAGGATCCTGTGAATATAGCATCAGTATCTCCATTGGCTAAGTTCGTAGCTGTGTAAGCAAATAGTGGATCAGCTGAGCCATAAACTTTAGCTTGATTAGCATTTGCCTTTACTTGAAGAGTTCTCTTCGAAATAAAGAAATCATCACTTATGAAATCAATCGTGTAGTTAATACCTGCACTTAAACCTCCGATTTGGATGGCATACATTCCTACGTCTTCGCCAGTTACTCTATCAGTCAAACCAGTAATTAATGCATCTGTATCAGTAAACTCAAAACCAGTAGCTGTGAAACTTAAGGTTGGGTCTACATCTCCATAGGTTTTGGTTTGTCCAGCATCTGCAGTCACGCTCAATGTTTTTGGAGTGATATCTAACTTATCGCTAACAAAATTAATCGTGTAATTCGGTGCTGCTATATCTCCAACCTGAATCGCGTAGTTACCTACATTTTGACCTGCTGCTCGTGTCAGAGCTCCGCTGATGATAGCTTCTGTATCACCATTTTCGAAACCTGAAGCAGTATAAGTCAATGCAGGGTCTGCCTGCCCATAGACTTTACTCTGAGCATCAGCGGTAATGGTCAATAGTTTATTACCAATAGTGAAATTGGCTCCTACAAAATCAATCGTATAATTAGCATTTGCAGCTAATGTACCTTGATTGATCGCGTAGCTTCCTACTCCTTCACCAGCTATTCTCGCTAGTGCTCCAGTTAAAATTGTTTCACTATCTGCTCCTTCAAAACCTGTAGCAGAATAAGTAAAGACAGGGTCTGTGGTACCATAAACTTTAGATTGACTTGGAGAAACTATAATATCCAATCCTGCAGGTGTAATGGTAAGATCAGCTTTCAACACTAGCGTATTGAAATTCGCTCCTGTAATCGTAGCAGTTACTTCCTGAGTACCTACATTGGTTCTGCCGTTGTTGGTATAAGCTACGCTTGTTCCCGTTGGAAGCGTTCCGGTAATCACCAAGGATTTGACAGTACCGTCATAGACAAAGCTATCGTCATTGAAAGTTATTCCTGTTGTAGTTGCTGGTGTGATCATCAGGTCAGCTTTCAATACTAGCGTATTGAAATTCGCTCCCGTAATCGTAGCAGTTACTTCCTGACTACCTACATCGGTTCTGCCGTTGTTGGTATAAGCTACGCTTGTTCCCGTTGGAAGCGTTCCGGTTATCGCCAAGGATTTGGCAGTTCCGTCAAAGACAAAGCTATCGTCATCGAAGGTGATACCTGTGATGGTGGCTCGGGTGATTTCAAAATCGGCTGGATTAAAATTGATATCATATTTTATTCCTGCACTCAAGTCACCTTTGCTGATAGCATACGTCCCTACTCCTTCTCCCGCAACTCTTGAAAGAGCACCAGTTATAATTGTTTCATCGTCACCATCCACAAACCCTGAAGCTGTGTAGGTAAGAACCGGGTCAGTAGTTCCGAAAACTTTGGATTGACTCGCATTTGCAGTAATTGAAAGAGTAGCCGCATCATCATTTAAAATATTACCGGTTCCGGTAAGGCCACCTATTTTCAGTGGCACTGTTTCGGTTGGCTCGAAGTCATTATCATCGACTGTAGGCAAGGTTACGCTGAAGCTAGTTACCAATGCAGGTAGAATAAGGTTACCTGCGACCAAGGTTACTCCATTACTGAAAGCAGGTGTACCGTAATCGCTTGCCGAAGCTGAGCCACCGCCCAAGACAAATGCGAAGCTTGTACTGGTAGTGGAAGCGTTGCTGAGTGCGATGTTGTATACCAAGTCTTCACCTTCAATTGCGTCAGGGCTGCTGATGCTGCTCACAGTCGGGCCGCCATCGTTATCTACAATGGTACCAGTGCCAGTCGCTGTGAGTATGCTGGCTTTGGTGGCTCCTGTTAGGGTGATGGTGAAGTTTTCTGGACCTTCAAAAATACTATCATCAGTAATCGGCACCTCGATTGTTTTGGTAAGATCGCCAATAGCAAAATTTAGTGTACCGTTCACCGCGGTGTAGTCGCTTCCCGCTTTGGCAGTGCCGTCGCTGGTGGCGTAGTTTACGCTGATCAACTGGCCTGAGGCTGCAGACAAGGATACTGTGAAGGTCGCTGTGCCTGAGTTCTCGTTGAACGCGATAGTATTGATATAGAGACCTGGCTCAACATCATTATCATAAATGTTGCCTGCAATTGTCAGGGCACCAAATTTAAAAGGTACAGTTTCAGTCGCTTCGCTGTGCGTATCGTTTACGGTAGGCAAAGTGATACTAAAGCTGCTAATACCAGCTGGTATCAACAAATTTGTTCCCACTACGGTAACTCCATTATTGTATATAGGCGTTCCATAATCAGCTGGTGAGGCCGTACCACCACCAATACTATGTGTCAAGGTGAAAGTTGTACCTAACACTTGGTCTAGTGTTACAGTGCAAACTAAATTGTCACCTTCAGTAGCATGCTGCACACTCATACCCGTAATTTTTGGCGTGGGATCATCATTCACAATGATACCTGTACCGGTTGCTGTACCTAATACAGCGTTGGTCGGGTTGGTTAAAGTAATACTGAAGTTTTCAGAATCCTCAAAAATAATATCATCGGTAATAGACACCACGATGGTTTTGGTAAGATCCCCCGCTGCGAAGTTGAGTGTACCCGAGACTGCAGTGTAGTCGCTACCTGCGCTGGCAGTACCGTTGCTACTTACGTAGTCGACACTAGCTGCGCGTTCGGAGGCGGCTGAGAGCGTAACCGTAAAGGTCGCGACTCCCGCATCTTCGTTTACGCTGACATTGTCTATGCTGAGGCTTGGAAGAGGATCGTTATCAGTGATCGTATAAGTAACTTGTTGTGTACCATTTTCTAGCCCGTTAGTCACCGAAGAGATATCAACGATTACCGTTTCATCCCCTTCATAAATAGCATCGTCGACATTATTGATCTCTATAGTACCAGTGAGTTCACCAATTGGAATCACAATAGTGCTTCCAGATCTAGTATAATCTGTAGTATTTGTAGCTGTGCCAGTGAAAACGAGGTTCACGGTTACTTCTGAGGTAAAGACACTGGACAGGGTGGCTGTCACGACATTATCTGTCAGCACATTCTCCGCTTTACTCGTAGGCGATAGGGATAGCGTTACGCTTGGTTGAGCATTTTGGATATCAATATTTACTGTTCCCAAGCTCACATTAGTACCTCCACCGGTTCCTGTATTACCCCCATCGTTGGCGGTAAGAGTTAATGTGGCGGCATCATTTCCTGTCACTGAAACTGGCCCAGTGTATTTAATATTGGATGCTGTATTCAAATAAGCATCAATTTCAGAAGCAGTTCCGGTAAGAATTAATGTCACTGTACCTGATCCTGCTACAGTTACTCCACCCGCATCTGAGGCAGTCAAAGTACCTGTTGTAACACCTAATTTTAGCGTAATATCATTCGAATTCGCATCGGGATCTCCAAAAGTAGCAGCAGAAAGATCAACGTTACTTGCTGTATTTTCTACTACACTAATATCTGTAGGAAGGCCAGAAATAGTTGGATTGTCATTAACAGAGCTTATCCCTATCCCAATATTTCCTATTGTACTCGAAGTAGAAGCGTTTGCATCTGTCACATAGAAGCTTATTGCACGAGAATTATCAGTATCACCTTGGCCAGGATCATCTGTTGAATGACTAAATACAACCGTTCTCAAAGCAGCTTGCATTTGAGCAGCTGTTCCGGTTCCGGATAATGAAAGTACCCCAGTACCAGAATTATAACTTGATGTGTAAGGTGATGGAGTGGTAATTCCTAATATATCACCGGTGACAAAATCAACAATACTTATAGTAGCTGCGGTAATATTATCATCCTCCGGATCACTCACCAAAATTGCCGAATTTATAACCGTAGGGCTAGCACCTTCTGTCCAATCAGCTCTTGAAACACCATTATGATCAACCACAGGTGCATCATTTACGCCAGCAATATTGAAAGTTACTGACGCGTTATTAGAGTCAGCTGTTCCATCGTTGGAAACAAAGGCTATAGTTCCTGCATTTGTTCCAAATAAATTTGAGGTAGGTGAAAAAGTGGCAGCATCCAGCGCTGTATTGATAGCGGCTAAGGTTCCAGCTGCTGTGAAGCTTGCTGAGCCATTTCCTGATCCTCCAAATGTAATACCTGTAGTACCAAGAGTTACTGTTCCTCCAGTGATCGTAAACGTAACTGTCTGATCATCTCCATCAACATCTACCACTTGAATATCATTGTCCAGTGCCACATTGGTAGCATCCTCGGTCACCACTGGTGCCGTAGGAGCCGTAGCCACTGGGGCAGTGAATACTCGCTTCAATGCCGTGTCTTCTGATGCATCACCCTCATTGCTGGATGCATCTGTAAGTGTAACAGAAAGGGTGATGGTACCCAATCCTAAACCACTTAAATCAATTCCTGTAATCTGATCCGTAGCCGTAACAATCGTACCTGTACCCGTTACGTTTGTTCCGCCTCCAGCACTTGAAAAAGTGTAATCGTAAGTTGTTCCAATTTCAGCACCGGCAAAAGTAAAGCTTACCGCATCATCGTTATCCGGTGTGATTGGATCTTGATCAATAGAAACGCTGTAACCACTTGGAGCTACATCATCTGCACAGAATTCGAAGTTATCGATGTTGATATATTGGAAAGCACCTCCTAATGAAATTTCGATTTGATCTACAGCTTTAGCGGAATTATCCGTTCCTCCCTCGGTCCTTAAATCAAAAATATAATAACCACTGTTGGCTAAGAAATCGGTCGGGAAGCCCGTAGCTTTTGAAACAGTATAAACCGTGTTTCCATCCCTTTTCCCTACTACTGTAATGCTTCCATCACTGGTAGGTACACTGCCATCTGCATGAGAGGAAAGAAATACTGCAAATTTCTTTAAGTTGATGTCAGAGGTAGTTGAAGAAATAATGTAGGTACCCGCGTCGGTGTTGGTCAACACATAACTAGACCCATATATACCAATTTTCGGAGTTTGTGTGTGAACCTCCATGTTTGCTGCGGAGGTAATGGAGAAACTATAGCCTCCATGAGAAAAAGTAGTGCTTCCGGCAGTTTCATCCTCAAACCCCTCCACTAGGCAGGGACTTATACTATGAACCTGACCTGAAGTATAGGCTGAGGTTCCGGTAACGTCAGTGGCACTGGCGATATTCGTACCAGATTTTAGATCTAGACGAATGGTCCCTTCTCCAGAAATCCCAGTTATAGGTACAGTATAAGTTGCATTACTTCCTGTAACCGTCCCAATCGTTCCAATGGCAGTCCCTGTTATGGTTAGCACAAAATCATCAGCACTTACATTTTTGGCAATTTTTGAAAAGTCGACTTTATATTGAACAGAAGCAGCGGTGCTGATAGGAGAACCGACTAGATAGATTCCTGTTACCTCGGTAGGGTCTGTATTTCCAACTATAAAAGGAGCACCGTAAGTAACCTCATCCAAGATTAAGTATAAATCTGCACCTTCTATAACTACCTCGTCCACCTCATAAAAATCAGGATTAGAAGAAAATGACTTCAGTCCTGCTGAATTACTATTAAAATCAATATTTACTGTTGAACCCACTTGCGAGCCACCTGAGAAAGCTTTGATGGTCCCCGCCGTAGAAGTACCCGCTCCTCGATGCTGCACCCAAATACTTAAAAATTGGAAGGAGGAATTATCCGCTCTTGAAATTTTCCAGCCCTTAATTCCTTCGATCTCAAAATTGGCATCATCCAATCCAGGACCACCGTCCTTACCCTCATTAGTATCAATACCCATGCAAACGACACAGATCGCAGCAGAGCCTTTTATCACATCAAATTCCAGCTCCCCCTCCACATGAGGAGAGGCAAGACCTTGATTGGTGGTGTAGGTATTAAAATTAAGCGTTGTCTGAGCGAATGCATCTAATCTGCTGAAGGACAACAGCATAATTAGAAAAATAGATTTGGTAACAGTACGTATCATCGGGATAATTTAATTAATCAAAAACAGCTGACTCCCCTCGAAGTCAGCTTTATTAGCTTTAATGTGGGGAAGGGTAAATTCCAATCAAGGCTATAATATAATTCACTGCTAAACTTGGCTGCATGTTATTGTGTGACCTGTCACCACCTGATGCTCCTATGCTTGAAGCATGCATGGGTGCGGTAGCCGTAGCATCAATAAAACCGTTAGCCGGAATAGAATCGGCTCCCCTTTCTCTTGTGATACTGCTTTTTGCTATAGATTTAGCAGCTGGATCGTTGGTTGTACCATCTGCACTATTACCTAAGAGTACGTGAGTATGAGATGGCAGATGATTTGGGATCATTGTTTCCAATTCTCCTCCTAACCTTGCCCCCTGTCTTCTATCGCTTAGACCTGGTCCATGACCCGCTCCAATAACACATCGACCTCTAAGGTCAGGTAAAGCAAATGTGGTTCTACCATCCCCTCCATATATGGTACCCAGTAGGGAAAAAAGCGCATCATGTTCAGAAACCGCCAACAGCTGACCGTAACAGAAAGCCCAACCTCTAGGTGCAAAGTTTCCCCCAAAAAGTTCTATTTGTCCAACAAAAGGATTCATAATATCTGTTTTTAGTGAAAAGTGAATTAATTTCTAGAAGGAAAACTCCCTACTAATGCAATGATATAATTCATTGGTAGTGAAGGTTGCATATTATTATGTGGTAGCCCCCCACCAGCTACAGCTATACTTGAAGCATGCATTGGTGCGTTAGCTGAAGCATCAATAAATCCATTTGCAGGAATCGGATCTGCTCCTCTTTCTAATGTAACAGTACTTTTAGAGTGCACTTTACCTGCTGGATCATTGGATGTACCAGGAGTACTATTGCCAAGAAGTCCGTGGGTATGCGATGGCATTTCATTTTGTGTTAGTGTCACTGTTTCCTGACCTAAAGTAGCACCCTGTCTTCTGTCAGTAAGACCCGGCCCATTCCCCATTCCAATTGCACATCTACCTCTAAGGTCAGGTAATGCAAATGTGGTTCTACCGTCACCACCATAAATGGTACCTAGTAGTGAAAAAAGAGCTGAATTTTGAGCAATTGGTAAAAGTTGGCCCGCACAAAACGCCCAACCTCTTGGTGCAAAGCTAAAACCAACAAGCGTGATTTGTCCTAGAAATGGATCCATGGTATTAAAAGTTTAAGTGAAAATAAATTATAAATAATATTGTTTAAATGCTATTCAACTCAAAAAACAACCTTACCTGAAGTAGTTATTGTCAGTGTGAAATCCAGATATTTGCAACTAGTATGCTTAGAAAATTGAAAAATGAGTCTTAATTGCTTAACAACTTAGGCAAAAATGCAATAATTTTTAATCAATTTCCATACGTATAAACACGTATATGATAAATCGACCTAATGCTTTAGATTAATTGGAAGTCTGAAAATCTTCCCTTTTGGAGAGAAACCACAGATTGTTTTTCCGCTTTCGGATTAGAAATTGCCACCAAAACCTGACGCTTGTGCTTGTTCTGCATCACGTGCAATTCGCTTTGCTGTTTTAGCGAATCAGATCCAAAAAACTTATTAATATTAAGGCTAGCTGAAACCAGATCTTTGAGCGTATAGAACTGAAAATATGGATTAGGATCATCGGCCAAACAGTAAACCTCATCACAACCTAAGTCATTCTTGAGACGAGAGGCAACTTGATTCATCTTCTCTATAGTTCCTGAAATACGCTGACCTTGTTCGCCAAATCCTATGCCCATAACCCCAATTTTTCTATTGGAACTTGGGAAAATCAAGTGATTTGAAACTGATTCTGGCATTTTATCGGACGCAAAATTTGAGTTAACAAAAGGCAAGCTCTCCATAAGAGCACTATCTGAGTGCGTACTAGCTAGTTTATGTGCCCAACCACCTCCAAAAAGCATCGCATTGATACCGATTTTATTCAGCTGAGCTACATGTTGATTTGCAATATCTGAAGGAGTCAAAGTAGTAACCACCATTCTATTGTAAGTACGAGCGCTACTTAGAGAATACCCCGTATTAGCTCCTACTAATGAGTTGCCACCTATTTGCAAAATCTGTTGCGGAGCGAAATTATTTTGAGAAAATGCTGATGCAAAACCAATTCCGGGAAGGGAAGCAGCCCCGATTGATATGGACATTTTCTTCAGAAATTCTCTTCTATCAAAAGTCATATTAGAAAAATCAAAATTAGAATGAAACGAAAAATTACAAGAATTATTTCCAAAACTCTAATTTTAAACATATTGAGAAACACTTAGTCGAACGGATTAAACCATTCTCAATTCTCAGTTAAAATGGAATCAAGTCCTAAATCATTTGCTCATAAGGCCTTATCCCTAAAGCAGCCAATTTGGCCCCTGTAATTATTGTCCCATCTAATTGGAAAATATTTATTCTCAAATATTTGAAATCAGCGCACAATACAAAAACTCCGTACGTCGCGTCAGCATATACAATAGTGCCTGGCGAGAAAATCCCTACTACATTCACGTCAGCAGGACTAACTTCTAGTATCCGAATTTGACTTCCTCTGAACGTAGTGATTGCTCCACCATAATTTGGATTGGCAGCATTTACCAAAAACTCTACTTCATCGGCACTCTGAGTTTTCCAGTCAATCGTCAAATCCTCTTCTTTTGGTCTAGGGAAAGGAGACTCATTGGGAGTAAGCAACTCGCCTTCCGAAAGAGGAAGTTTATCCAAGGCTTTTAGAAGTTCCTTTCCTGCCAATACCGACAATCGGGAAGCTAAAAAACCATAAGGTTCTCCAGGAAATATCGGAACTATGGATTCTGAAACTAATATCCCAGCATCCCAATTTTCATCAATTTTATGAAAGGAAATAACTGCAGATTTTTCTCCGTTTTTTAAGGTCCAAAAAAGTGGTGCAGCTCCAGCATACTTCGGCAATTTCCCATAATGAACATTTAGAACTCCCCATTTGAAACTTTCGAAAATGGCTTTTGGGATTTTATATGAAAATCCAAAACTCACACCTCTGTCTACATTTAATTTAGCAAGCCACGATCCTATCTCCACTTGGTCTTGGCCATCCCATCTGAAAATATCAAGTCCGAAGTTGTTAGAAATTTCCATTAGCATTTCCTGATTTTGGAAATCTTTCTGCGGTAGTACAATACCTGAAATTTGCTTATTTAAGGCTAATTGCTGAATGGAAGGAATGCTCCATATACTCTGCGTAAAAATTACAATTCGCATGAATTAAAGATTCTAGTTGGTTCGAATTTGAAAGTAGTTGTATAATCCCAGCATTCAAAATTAGTTAAGCAGGCCCAACTGCTCGTGTTGCCTAGCCTCGATAGTAGCTCTCTTTCACTGCACAAGAAAAAAGAAGACCTGATGTCTATACTTATTGGAGAACTATATAGGCCTCAATTCAGAAACCATCAGACCCTTAACTTCGACATCAACCTATTTTATTATAGTCTCCTAGCTTACCTAATAGGAATAAAAGCAGCACGGCAGCCCGATAATACTAGCCAATTGCGAAATTTTCACTAAAATTGCCACCCAGACACACTCTCGTCTCGATCCCCCACACTCATGGCTTACCAAGCAGATCAGCATTATAAAAACAGTGATTTTACTGTCGAAGAATTTCAACTGATTGAATATGAGAACTGCAGTTTTGAACAGTGTAAATTCTCTGATCTTAATCTTCGGGGAGCCAGTTTTGAAAACTGTACTTTCAAAGCTTGCGACATGAGTAACCTCAAAGTGACTGCTGTACCTTTACGGCAAGTGACCTTCGAGGATTGTAAAATGCTAGGCATACATTTTCATGCAGCAAATCCTTTTCTGCTGGAATTCAGCTTCAAAAGTTGTCAAATGGATTACTGCAGTTTTTACAGTCTGAAGATGAAAAAGACAAAGTTCATCTCCTGCAAAATGAATGAAGTAGATTTCTCACAGGCAGATTTATCAGGAGCAGATTTTCAGAATTCAGATCTTAGCGGAGCTACATTTGACAGGACAGAGCTACTCAGCGCTGATTTCAGAAATGCTTCAAATTATCAAATAGATCCAGAACTTAACAGAATCAAAGCAGCCAAATTTGATTTAGATGGACTGCCAGGATTATTGGGTAAATACAAGATCAAAATCGGCTAAGTAACTTAAAAAACCAGAAGTATAGCCCTCAGTAGGAATTGCTACTAAACAGAAATTGGAAGAGTATACTTTTTGTCCTATTTCTTAAAGCTGTACAGAAAGGGCGCTTTATGTGAGCCGCCTAGAAAGAGCTTCTCGTGTCTTTCCAAAATATTAAGGCTAAGCATTTTACGTTGGAAATTAGCCCTATTTTGAGTTTCACCAAGGATAGCCTCATAAACCTGCTGCAGTTCCTTCATCGTGAACCGCTCAGGCAGCAGATTGAAGCTCAATAGCTTATGATCCAAATTTGAACGAAGGTGATCAAGTGCTTTTTCCACTATTTCAGCATGATCCATCATCAATTTGGGCAACTGATCATAATCATACCATTTTATAGAATCAGATAGTTCATCTGGTTTGGGTACCACATTTTCATAATTGATCAAGGCATAGTAGCCCACTGTGATAAATCGGCCGAAAAACCAATGATCTTCATAATCATACCCTTGCTCCAGGAGCATCTTACGCATCACAGCAGGACTAAATCTATCCATGGAGCCAAAGGTGTGAAACTGCTCTAAGTAGATTTCATCCAAACCAGTGCGCTCTGAAAGCCCCCGCTTCACCGCATCATCCAATGGTTCATTCACTTTCACAAAACCTCCTGGCAGTGCAAAAGTCTTCATGTTATGATATTCCAGAACCAAAATTTTGAGCTTTTCTCCAGAAAATCCAAAAATAACCGAGTCATAAGATATGTTCTGGAGATATTCTTCTTGTGTTAGGGGCATGCGCAAAACTATGAAATACTGGTATAAGTAATAGGATTTATAAAAATAAGCAATTACTATTGTTTCACAAAGAAACAATAATTCCTGCTCATGAAACCTATCTCAAAACTAGTCAGTTTTTTTTCTATGGTTCTTCTTTTTGGAATCTCTACCTCCCTGGTAGCCCAAAACAAAAACTCATTTGAAGTACAAACTAAAGTCAAAAATGGAATAATCGCCGGATCATATGATACCAAAACTAGCATACAAAAGTATTTTGGAATTCCATTTGCAAAGCCACCAGTAGGCGAGCTTCGCTGGAAAGCACCACAGCCATTGGACAATTGGACTGGAGTAAAAGAAACCAATAAATTCGGACCTAGAGCTGTTCAAGCTCCTGTTTTTGGAGATATGGATTTCAAGTCTGACGGCATCAGTGAAGATTGTCTTTACCTCAACGTATGGACACCTGCCGATCGGAATACTAAAGACTTACCTGTCTTAGTCTATTTCTACGGAGGTGGATTTGTAGCAGGTGATGGATCAGAACCACGCTACAATGGTGAGGCCATGGCTCAAAAAGGAATTGTGGTAGTCACTGTCAATTATAGATTAGCCGTATTTGGATTCCTAGCTCATCCAGGCTTAAGTGCTGAAGCTCCTTACAAAGCATCCGGAAATTATGGTTTGATGGATCAGCTGGCATCTTTACAATGGGTGAAGGAAAACATATCGGCGTTCGGTGGAGATCCTAAGAAAGTTACTATTGCGGGTGAATCTGCAGGTTCGATCTCTGTGAGTTATCAAATGGCATCTCCCCTAGCCAAGGATCTAATCGCCGGGGCAATAGGTGAAAGCGGAGCTGGCATTAACCCAACTTTGGCTCCAACTCCCCTAGCAGAAGCAGAAAAGATTGGAGCTGACTTCGCAGCAAAAGCTGGATTTAACAGCATTCAGGAACTGAGAGCACTTTCGACCAAAGACGTCTATGACATCTACAATGAGTCCAAGCGCTTTGGATTTCCTGTTGTTCTAGATGGCTATTTCCTTCCAAAAACTCTTCCTGAGATCTTCGAAGCTAAGGAACAGGCAATGGTTCCACTCCTTGCCGGTTGGAATTCGGCAGAGATCCCAGGTTCGGCATTTATGCAGGGTCAACCCTACACTGTGGATGCCTTCATCGCAAAAGTAAAAGAAACCTATCCTAAAGACTATGAGGAAGTTTTGAGCCTGCATCCTCATGCTGATGCAAAAGAAGTGGAGCGATCAGCCACCGACTTGGCGGCCGATAGATTCATCGCCTATTCTACTTGGAAGTGGTTGGATCTGCACGCTAAAAACTCTGACCAGCCAGTTTACAGGTATTTATACAGCAAGCTTCGTCCTCCATTGAGAGATGCAAATTTGACTGCTGGTCTAGCTGGTGGCACTATAGAAGGTGGACCTAAAGCACCTGAGGCTATAGGAGCTCCACATGCCTGTGAAATTGAATATGCTATGGGAAATCTTCCGCTGGTAGATGTCTTTGCATGGACAGCTGATGACTATACTGTATCTAAAACCTTCATGAATTACTTTGCCAACTTCATCAAAACAGGAAACCCTAATGGAGATGGGCAGGCAGAATGGAGCCCAATGAAGGGTACGGACTCTGCACCGCCGGTGATGGTGATCGACACCAAAAGCAAACTTGTAAAGGCTAGCGATGATGCGAGATACAACTTCCATGATAAGTCATACGGAAACAAAAAATAAGTATATGTAAATCAGCAATCGCACCAGTAAAGGCCTAAAAGCGACTTCTAATATGGTAAAAGTTGGTATTTAGGCCACTTCGGTCATCGGTCTTCCGTCCTGTAAAGCAAAGAAACTATCGCTACTGGCATCATTGCGGATAATCATAAATAAGTAAATCAATCAACCAAATACAACTAAAAGAGAGGCTCACGGCCTCTCTTTTTTTATTGTGCTTCTTAATACTAATGCCTTACGACTAACATCTCCTTAAGGTATCCACTTATTTGCTCCGAAGTTCGGCTTACGCTTCTCCAAGAAGGCATTTCTTCCTTCTATAGCTTCATCCGTTCCATAAGCCAATCGAGTCGCTTCACCAGCAAAAACCTGCTGACCTACCATTCCGTCATCTGTCAGGTTCATCGCAAACTTCAGCATCTTGATGGAAGTTGGGGACTTGGCTAATATCTCCTGAGCCCATTCATAGGCGGTAGATTCAAGTTCAGCATGAGGAATCACAGCATTCACCATCCCCATCTCATATGCTTCCTGAGCGGAATAGTTTCTGCCCAAAAAGAAGATCTCTCGTGCTTTCTTTTGCCCTACCATTTTCGCTAGATAAGCAGAACCATAACCACCATCAAAGCTGGTCACATCCGCATCCGTTTGCTTGAAGATCGCATGCTCCTTGCTTGCCAGAGTCAGATCGCATACCACATGTAGGCTATGCCCTCCTCCCACAGCCCAACCTGGGACCACTGCGATTACCACCTTTGGCATAAATCGGATCAAGCGCTGTACTTCCAGAATATTCAATCGGTGATAACCATCTTCGCCCACATAGCCTTGCTTGCCGCGTGCTTTTTGATCGCCACCTGAGCAAAATGCCCAACCACCGTCTTTAGAAGAAGGTCCTTCCCCACTCAAAAGCACCACGCCAATTGACGTATCTTCCTGCGCATCGTAGAAAGCATCATATAATTCCGCTGTAGTTTTCGGGCGGAACGCATTTCTTATTTCTGGGCGATTGAAAGCGATTCTTGCTACTCCGTCGCATTTTTTATAGGTGATATCCTCGTATTCTTTTGCTGTGATCCAGTTCATAACTTCCGATTTGGTTAAAAATCTAATTCTTTTGCAAGATAACAGGCTTCCCTGAATTTTGAAGTCAGGATTATTACCTTCGGGAAAGCCATTATTTAGCATAGCGCAAAATGTTTCAACTTTCTTTCAGCAAACACATATTTCAGACAAAAGAAGACTTTGAACTTGATAGTCCTGGCTTTCCTGACTATGCGAGCGCTGCCATTCTATTCTGTAAGGATTGGCATTCAGGTAAGGGAAGCTTTGTGCAACAGACTTCTGGCTCTACTGGAACGCCCAAGAAAATTGAGATTTCCAGAGCACAGATGATTGCCAGTGCCAAGGCAACTCAGACGTTTTTCCAAACCAACAAAGAAACCAGTTTACTTTGCTGTCTAGATCCAAACTATATCGCCGGTAAAATGATGCTGGTTCGGGCACTCGTGTGGCAGAGTACGATTCAACTGATAGAGCCTACCTCAAATCCTCTCCTAGATCTCAATTCTATTCCCGACTTTGTAGCCATGGTGCCACTACAAGTAGAAGCTTGTATACAGGATAAAGCGACTGCACAGAAACTTCAAAAAGTCAAGCAGCTGATCATAGGCGGAGCTCCTATTAGTTCTGGATTGAAAAATCTGCTTATCGCCACCGGCATCCAAGCTTACCAGACTTATGGCATGACTGAGACCGTTTCCCATATCGCCTTGGCTAAAATCCAACCTGGAGAATCAACCTACAAAATGCTTCCTGGAGTTGAATTTGGTGTGGACAGAAGAAAAGCACTTTGGGTAAAATCAGCTGCAAGTAATAATGAGGTGGTGCAGACAAATGATTTGGTTGAATTTATTGAACAAGATTCCTTTCGCTGGTTAGGACGAGCAGACTTTGTGATTAATTCCGGAGGAGTAAAGCTCCACCCAGAACTATTGGAAGCAAGGGCAGAGCAGGTTATTCATGCTTTTTACCCTAACTCAGCATTTTTCTTTTTTGGTATAAAAGATGAGAAACTAGGAGAGAAACTATGCTTGGTGATAGAACATCAGGATTCATTAATAAATGAGAATCAGCTTCTAGCAAAGCTAAAACTGGAAATGGAAAAATATGAAGTGCCTAAAAACATTTTCGTAATCCCAGAGTTCACTAGGACAAGCAATGGAAAAGTAAACAGACCTAAAACCGTAGAAAAGCTATGAGACTGGCATTCTTAAGCCTTATATTTTTTATAAACATCTCCCAAGTTCAAACTAATTTGGGAACTATAGAGATGGTGATTTCAGAAACTTCTACCGATGATGGCGTGATTCAGATTCTGATTTTTGATGAGGATAAGGGCTGGCCAGAATCACTTGATGATGCATGGAAGATGGTAACTATTCCAGTGAAAAACGGAATAGCAAAGAAGTCTATCCTGGATGTGCCAGCTGGAAATTATGCGATAACGGTTTTTCACGATCAGGATGAGGATGGGGAAATCAGGAAAAACAAGATAGGTTATCCGCTGGATGGCTTTGGTTTTTCCAACAATCCAAGCCTAATTTTTGGGGTTCCTTCCTTTGCAAAGTGCAGCAAAAAAGTCAATCCAGGTAAAACGACAGTTTTCGAAATTAGCCTACGCTAAGAAATTTTGAGGTAAAAGACCTACTTTTGCAGCAATGAAAAAGAGTAACGACCACACAAGCGGAATCGTAATTGAATTCGACTCAGGAATTATCCCAGCTCCTTATAGCCATGTATATAGACTAGCGCTTGACTGGAGCGGCTCTGAGCTGAACGCAGAATTGGAACTGCATTATACAGATAGAGAGGATTTGACCATTGACGAAATCGTCGATGAAGGATTCACGGCAAAGGATGATTTCAGCTATAAAGGAACACTTGACTACGTTTGGAAAAAGGTAGTATCCATAGAATTTGAGAAAACTAAATGGAGCGGTAGGCACTTAGACGAGGGCGGACTGACACTTGCAGCTTTGGAAGATGGTAAAACTGGCACTGCTAAAGCTCCTACAGATCAAGAAGCTTGGCAAATGCTGGCTCAGGATGTGATTCAAGCGATCTATGAGACTTCGAAGAAAGAAGCTCCACTTACTGTGAATTACCGTCAGGTAACAAATGAAGAAAGCTTAGACTGCTCTATTACCATGAATTTCTCAAACCGTGAGGCTATATTAGTTTCCAAAGGAAATTCTAGAATTATCAATTGGGAATATGCAGTTCAGCTGATGAAATTGGTATTCTCACCAGACTATAATTATGATATTGCTAAAGAATCGGCAGGCATCAAACGTGGTTCTTTTATAGAATGCGGAGATGGCTACTGGCATGAGCTCGGCAAGGGAGTAATCAACACTGACAATTCCTTTGACGCAGTTGGAAAGATAAAAGAGGGGTTTGAAAATCTTTTAGAAGAATAAAAATAACGCATTGCATTGCAATTAAGAACCTGATTCGCTTAACTTTAACTAGCTAGAATCAGGTTTTTTTATGGAAAAGAATAAAATTTTTCTCAGTCACAGGCATTCGGACACTCAAAGTGATTGTCATAGAATACGAGAAACATTAGAAGAGGAATTCGGGGAAGACGCTGTTTTTCTGGATATAGAAAACCTTGAACCCGGAATTCGTTTTGCCGATGCAATTGATAAAGCGCTAAAGGAAAGCAAAGTCGTTTTAGTAGCCATAGGACCTGATTGGTTTGGAGATCCAGATGAAGATGGAATTACCCGGCTTTTCAAGGAAAAAGACTGGGTTAGAAGAGAAGTTAGCGCAGCCTTGGCCAAGCCTGACACACGCGTGATTCCATTGTTACTCAAAGGAGCAACTAGACCCACGGCTGATCAATTACCCGCAGAACTTAAGGAACTTGCAGACCTTCAAACTTTTGAAATCTCTATTACTCGGTGGAAGTATGATTTGGGAGTATTGGTAGAGGCACTGGCCAAGCTGATTCCAAGAAAAAAGAAAACCGTCAACCCTAATCCTTACAGACCTAACCCAGTTCCCAAACCTAAAAGCTGGTGGGCAAAAAATTACATCTGGGTACTCCTAGTATTGATAGTCATAATTATTATAAGCTTGATTCCTGATGAGGAAACCTACTATGATGACAACTATGTTGATGGTGGTGGACAGGTGGAGAATGAGCTTAGCCAAGCAGACATTAATCAACTAAGAGAAGAGAACCCTACTGGCAACGAGATTTTTGAGAGTCTTCAACTTAATGATGAAGATGCTCCTCCTCCAGTGGAACAAGCTGTTTTTGATTATTCAGGCAAATGGTGGGTATGGCAAGATGGGGTAAGAATGGGCTATATTCTAATCAAACAGAATGGTTATTTTTTCACCTTTGACTATTACTATTTTGATCAGAAAACAGGTGAAGGCACGGGAGAATTCGATGGCACCTATCTTTATACAACCCAATTTAGAATGTATGGAGACTCAAATAACTACGGATTTTCATTTGGATCTAATGACGGTGGAGTAAACTGGTTTGGCCAGACATTCAATAACGGTTCGCCAGCAAATGCAGAATTGAGAAAAAACTAACCCTTCAAAGTCCTTAGATCTGCCCGTATATCAGAGATCATTTCTCCAAGATCTTCCATGGTCAAGGGCTTTTTCTTATCGCCGGGATTTGGGAAATCTGTGCTGATAAAAGCTTTGGCCTCCCAAACCTCCACAACTTCCTCTCCCTTTACCTCATAGGGCTTGTATTGCTCATTATCAGAAACCAGAAAAAGCTTACCATTGTCACTCAGGTAGTTGAATACTCTTTTATAGACAACACCTTCGGAATCAGTCACGAGCACATAGGTTTTGCCGCTTTTGATATCTTTTAATTGGTCCACATAGGCTCCGATCACAATCGTACCTGAGGTAAGTGGAAGCATGGAATCTCCAGCCAGCTCGAAGGCTCGGTAGGTAGCCTGCTTGGATAAGGTAGGGATTTGAAACTGAGGCAGGCTTTCCATGTATTCCGTATCTGCATAGCCATTCAGGTAACCTGCTGAGGCCTTATGTCCTACTAGGGTGATATTCTCTTTCTCATCCGCGTCGCAGGCAATCGTGAGAATACTGACACCTCTTTTCTGTATGGCTTTTCTACCTAGGTTCTCGATATCATGATTCAGAAGTTCCTCCAAGCCTATTTCTAACACATCAGAAATCTTCCCAAGTGTCAAAAGCTTAGGTTCGGATCTACCATCTTCATAAGCAGAAATCATCGTACGCTGCACATTCAGCTGATCCGCCAGTTCATTTTGGGTAATTCCTTTTTGCTTGCGCAAAAACCGAAGGTTGGAAGCAAGGTATTTCATGCGGAATACAGGTAAAAGTTATGATCCTCGGGAGTAGCAGGGATAGGGAAAAATGGATTCATGTTCAATGAAGCACTTCTTCTTCTCTCCATTCGTTGTTTTATCTCGTCAATGATTTCTCCAACAGGCTTTGGGCCATTTACGAGTAAGTAACCGTACTGTGGTTTTGCCTCATCTTCGATGAAAAATTTCACTTGGCAATTACCTGATGCCAAGGTTTTTGTAGTGATGCTGATCTTTTCTTGATTTTCCATAACTGATTCTTTTAACATCAGCTAAGATAGAAATGTTGTTTTTATAAACATATCAATGTTCTAAAAATTAACATTATTTTATGACGCTTACTGTCAAAGAGTAGTATTTGGACAAGGAATTAGGTTTTGGGAGACGGGAGACGGGAGATGGGAGACGGGAGATGGGAGACGGAAGACGGGAGATAGCTGCCTGTTTGCCGGCGGGGAAGACCGGAGACTGAAGTGGCCTAAATCTTAGTATTTACCAAAGTCTCTAGTGCTAAAGTTTCGCTACTGGCAGACCTGTTACTATATAGACAAATGGCCTATGTACTACTCAATACAGCATATGACCGCTTACCCAATTATTACTCCTTTTCCTGCCTAGAACTTCCTTCCTTTGATGTAAGGTTCACTTCGACCCTGCCACCAAATTTCTCCCTATAAATGAGAGAAGCGCTTTTTACAGAAGCTCCCAACTAGCCTACACAATGAAATACTACCTTTACCTATTCTTTACGCTATTATCAATTTCTCAATTATCTGCCCAGAACTATTCTATTAAAGGAAAAGTAAAACAAGCAGGTACGGAAATCACCATTCCCAACGCAACCATTTTGATTCAAAATCTACCCGACTCTGTGCAGGTGGAGGGCATGATATCAGATTTAGATGGTGAATTTGAAATTAATAACATCAAATCCGGAGAGTATCTTCTTAAGATTCAATATCTGGGTTACCAAAATTTCTATAAGAGCATCCATATCACTCAAGACTTAGATTTAGGCGTTTTGGGTATAAAGGAGCAAGCCACAGATCTGGATGAGGTAACTATCAGTGCTGCTAGGTCCCAAGGAGAACAAAGAGGCGACACTACTCTATACAACGCTGATGCTTTCAAAACCATGAGAGATGCCAGTGCACAGACCTTAATTCAAAAACTTCCAGGTGTAATTTCCCAAGATGGAACTTTACAAGCTCAGGGCGAAGCGATCACTCAGATTTTAGTGGATGGCAAGCCGTTCTTTGGAGGTGATATTAATACAGCTTTGCAAAATCTCCCCGCGGAGGTAATACAGGGAATAGAAATCTTTGATCAAAAAAGTGACAAAGCCCTACTAAGTGGATTCGATGATGGTGAGCGTATGAAGACCATCAACATCATCACCAAACCAAATAGAAGAAAAGGCCAATTTGGAAAAACTACTGCAGGGTTCGGAACAGATGAGCGCTACCTAGCGGGAGCAAGTATCAATTCCTTCAATGAAGACCAACGAATTACTTTCACTGGTCTTAGTAATAACATCAATGTGCTGGATTATTCCAGTGATGCAAATGCTCAAAGCAACAACCGCCCTCAAAACGGACTTATCACCACAAATATTTTGGGCTTAAACTATTCAGATAATTGGGGAGAGAAAGTAAAAATCAGCGGTAGTTATCTCTACAACAACCGGAAAAACACAAGTCAGTCCAGCCTCATCAGAGAATATGTAACCGGATCCTCTTCGGATCAATTCTATACGGAGGAAAGTAGAGAAACACGAACTAGCCAGGATCATAGATTTGACATGAGACTGGAATACAACATCAATGAAAACAACCGGATCTTGTATAGACCTAGATTCTCTGCATCCCGAGAAAACGAGAATTCCGGATTCTTTGGACAAAGTGTAAATGATGCAGGTCCATTGAACCAAACAGAAAATACGCGTACCGCAAATAATAAGGATTTTGACATGTTCCATAGACTTTTCTACAGTCATAAGTTTGGAAAAGAAGGAAGAAGTCTAACACTAAGTGCCAATACAGGACTTCATGGAGACAATGATGCTTCCTTCCGTAATGCGACTAATTTTTATTATCAGCCAGAGGAGCGTAAGGAATTAATTAATCAGGAGATCACTCGAGACAGATCAGGATCTGACTGGGAAACAGGTATCTCCTACACAGAACCACTTGGTAAAAATGGCCAGCTGGAATTGGAATACGAAATAGGAAATAGGATTAACGAGTCAGATCAGTTGACATTTAACATCTTAAATGATGAAGTAAGCAACCCTGACCTATCTCTAGACACTGCTTTGAGTAACTCTTTTGAAAGCAAATATCTTCGTCAGGAATTGGAGCTAGGCTATCAGTACACACTGGAGAAAATAAAGTTTCAGGCCGAAGTTCAATATCAAAACGCTACGCTTAAAAACGAGCAGTTCTATCCAGCTACGGAATCACTGGATAGAACATTCCAAAGCTTCCTTCCAACTGTTCGATTTGACTACACCATTTCAGACAATACCAATTTTGAACTCGACTATGATACTGATGTAGATGCTCCTTCTGTGGGTCAACTTCAAAATGCCATAGACAACTCCAATCCACTGCAGCTGAAAACAGGTAACCCTAACCTAAATCAATCCTACTCAAATAGATTAAGGCTTCGTTTCCGAAGCAATAACCCTGAGAACGATAGATCTTGGTTTGTTTTTGCTCAATACAACTTGGTAAATGATGCCGTTTCCAACAGCACATTCACTGCAGAGGAAGCGACTGAACTTCCGGGAGGAATTATCCTGGAAAAAGGATCTCAGCTTTTCAAGCCTGTCAATTTGGATGGATCCAAGGACTTCAGGTCTTGGGTGAGTTATGGCATTCCACTGAAATTCATCAAGTCAAATTTCAATCTGAATGGTGGATATAGCAGCACCATAAGACCAGGACAGGTAAACAATCAATTGAGCTTTAACAACTCTTCCAGAATCAGCACGGGGATATCCTTGAGTAGTAATATCTCAGATCAGATAGACTTCAACATCTCTACACGATTCTCTTACAATGATGTGGAAAACACGCTAAATTCTAACCTGAATAATCAGTACTATAATCAGCGCTCAAGACTGAATTTGAGTTGGATAATTTGGGAAGGATTTGTTTACAGATTGGATGTAAATCATCAGTTGAACTCAGGACTTTCAGAAGGATACGATGCGAATGTAATTTTGATGAATATGAGCATAGGTAAAAAGGTGTTCGGTAATCAGCGGGGTGAAATCGCTCTGAATGTGTATGACCTACTGGGACAAAACAGAAGTGTATACAGAAATGTAACTGATGCCTATATAGAGGATGGCCAAAACAATGTGATGCAGCGCTACTTCATGCTTTCTTTCTCCTACAATATCCGCCACTTCAACAAAGGAACGGACATGGATGACTACAACGAGATCTATAATTAATCAATAGGCTTATCTGCAAAGATGCCAGTAGCCCAAATTTCTTTGCTCACCCGGTCATCCCGATAGCCATCGGGAGACCGAAGACGGCAACCCGGCTACTGACGGGGGTGACCGAAGAGGCCTAAATTCTTGAGTAGACCAAATCCTATTATGCTTTTGGTTCTTTACTGGTAACAAAGTGGATATGTGTTTTTTGAATTTCAATAATTGTAATTGAATCAGGCGGTTCTTTGCCGAACTGACGTAAACTAGGTGTTTATGAGTTTGGATTAATTGCACTGATTGGCAAGGGAAAAACATCCGGTATTTCTTTTCCACTTGGGTGAAATCATTTTTTCAACAATTCACCTATTTACAGGGTGTATTTGTCACTTTTTACCTTGGGATTATTTCCATATCACCCATTCTCATAACATTATTTAACAAATTAGTCAGCTGCTTTTGATCAGATCATTACTATTATAGTAGTATAAATATATACATTAGCACAATGATTAGGTAATTGCCGAATTTTTCGTTGGAAGGCACTACTTGATAGAAGGGATTTTTGATTTGTTTAAAAAGATAACTATTCGAGGTGGAGAGAAGTGATGGGGCATATACTAGTAGAATTTGAGGCTTAAGAGTACTATTTAAAAAGGTCGAATAAGGGTTGCAATAAGTAAAAGTCGCTCATCTTCAACTTTTTAGCTGGATTGAAAATCTATGCAAATAATCCTGAGCCCGCCATCTCACATTACCAATTCAATCTGTTAAGATGAATTGGTAATAATTAGTGGGATAATTTTTAGTCAAGGAAATTATTGTTAAAAATATAAACTGAAAAAAAATGAAATTCCTCATTTCATACCTTCTTTTGGCGGCCATCACTTTTGCTTCGCATGCCCAATCCAAACTTACTATTCGGGGAGTGGTGAAAGACACCACGAATGTACCGCTCGACTACACCTCAGTGCTACTTCTTAGCCCAAAAGACTCAGCCTTGGTGGCCTACACTCTGACTAATAAAGACGGAGAGTACCAATTCAAAAACGTAGAAAAGCAACCGCTGCTCATTAAAGCCACCTATATGGGCTACCTCCCCATTCAGAAAGAACTGGTTCTTCCCGCAACAGGTGACTTGGAAGTCGATGAGATTCAGTTGATGCCCATCTTACAGGAACTCTATGAGGTGGTGGTGAAAGCCGCCAAAGCACCGTTGATGATGCGTGGAGACACGCTAGAGTACGATGCAAGCAAATTTAAAGTGCCACCTGGAGCGAGCCTGGAAGAATTGCTCCGCAAGCTGCCTGGAATAGAAATCGACAAGGATGGAAATATAGTTGCACAAGGGCAACAAGTACAGAAAGTAACAGTGGATGGAAGGCGTTTTTTTGGAGGAAACACCAAAATGGCCACGCAAAACTTGAATGCAGAGTCAATAAGCAAGCTTCAGCTATACGATGACAAGTCAGAACAGTCCAAGCTCACAGGTGTGGAAGATGGAGTGAAGGAAAAAACCTTAAACGTTCAGCTGAAGGAGGAAGCTAAAAAGGGAGGTTTTGGCAAGCTTTCAGCTGCAGGGGGTACAGACGGAAGATGGTCTTCAAATGCTTCTTTCAATAAATTTGACAAAGTAAATCAATTTTCGATCATCGGCTATGGCAATAATATCAACCAATCCGGTCTGAGCTGGGATGACCTGCAGGAGTTTAAAGGGAGCAGTGCTTTCCAGTTTGGTGACACTGGCGACTTTGGCTTTAATGGAAGTGGTGGGATGAATTTTATTTCCTTTTCAGGCGGGTCCAATGATGAATCCTTCGAAATCCCCTTCAACAATCTTAACTCTGGCTATTCCAACAACCAAGCCATCGGCATCAATTACAATTACTTGAAGAACAAGAAGGATTTCAGTAGCAATTACTTCTATAGCCGCAGTGATCAAACGATAGAGAGCTTCAATAGCAGAACAAACTTTCTGCAGGATAATACATCCTTCACTTCAACTGACCAAAGCTTACAAAATAACATGGCAGGTCACCATAGGGTAAACCTTCGTTTTCAAGACGAATTAGACAGCGCCAACACCATCACCATTACCGCAAAAGGAAGGCTAAGTTCACTTACTACAGCTTTGGCCAGCCATCAGGAGCTGATTCGCAGTAGCACGGAGCAAAGCCAAATGGATAGGAACAACCAATCGGATAAATGGTCAGGGGCCTTTCAGGGCACTGCAATTTATAGGCATAAATTCCAAAAAAACGGACGAAACTTTGCCGCCAGTATCAGTGATACGTATAGTAAGGCAGACCAAAATGGCATACAAAAATCCGTTGTAGATCTTATGAACTCAACGGACCCAAATACCTATTTCCGAAACTTGGATCAATTGAACGAGGCACTGAATAGCTCTAACCAGATCAAGTCAAGCCTACTCTTTGTAGAACCCATCAAAAAAGTATTTTTCTGGGAGACTTTCTACAATTTCAGCCAATCAAAAAGCGAAACAAACCGAAAAGTATTCGATGTGGAGGCAAGTGACACCCAAGAGCTAAATCCAGATCTTAGTAGGTTTTTTGATAACACAATCACCTACAACAGGTTCGGTTCCAGCATCCGATATGCTAACAAAGGCTCAAATTTAAGCGTGGGTTTAGCCGCTTCCAACTACCGTTTGAACGGTCAGTTTTCGGTGGTAGAAGCTAGTGAGATATTAGGCCGAGTGGATAAGAACTACCTCAATTTCACCCCTAATGTATCCTACTGGAAAACAATGAAAGGCAACAAGCGTATCAACGCAAGCTATGCCATGGGCGTCACTCCGCCAAATATCGCAGACCTACAGCCATTTAAGGACATATCAAATCCATTGTATATACGGGAAGGAAACCCTGATCTACAGCCAGAAGTATCCCATTCTTTCAATACAGGATACGATATGTATGATCCTGCCACGTTTATAAATTTGCGGTTTTCATTCAATTCAACATTCTATCAGAATCAAGTCGTTCAAAACCAAACCATAGACCCAGAAACCTTTGTCACTACGTATAAGGCTGGAAATGTTTCCGGGGGACAGCGTTATTACCCATACCTAGGTTTTGGATTTCCTATCGTAAAAACCAAGGCTACCGCGTATTTTTCAGCAAATCCATCCTATTCTAAAAGTCTCTCCCTAATCAACTCAATCGAGACAGAGACCAAAACTTACAGCAATAACTTTGGGGTGAATTTAAATCTAACCCCTTTAGAATGGTTCAGTCTATATACCGGGTCATCCTTCCGACTTAGCAAAACCAAATACGAACAAAACCCCGCCCAAAACCAGGATATAATAAATTGGAGTGCCTATAGTAATATGAACATCAAATTCCCAAAAGATTTTTACCTAGATGTGAAATTCAACTATAATCGATATGAAAACGAAAGTTTTGGATTTGATCAGAAAGTGCCTATCCTCAATGCATTCGTCTATAAACTACTCGGCGAGGCTAAAAAATGGGAAATCAGGCTTTCCGCTTACGATATCTTTAAGCAAAATCAAACCATCAGCCAGTTTGCTGGCCAAAACTATGTTTCCACTGGAAGGATTGAAACGCTGTCAAGATATTTCCTACTTGGAGTGACCTACAATATGCGGGGAGTAGAAGTGAAAAAATATAGATAGCATAATAGGTGGTAAAAGGGGGAGTTCTACAGACGAAAAGTCACCGAGAGGTAAGTCTATTAAACGGGATAGTGACTTCTCCCCCACTCCGTTAACCGTTTCGGTATGTAGTCGTCGCGGTAGAATTCAAACCTACATTTCAAGAAATACAAACCACTTAGTTTACGTATAAAACAAGCAGTTGATTCCTCCCTATTCACCAAGGAATATGTAGTTAAAATAAGATAGGTTTCAATGTAATATTCTGATTCAGCCAATTCTTAAATCATCAAAACAATGAAATTAAAATACCTAAAGACCCTTATCCTAATATTAATTTCCACAGGACTAAGAGCCCAAAATATTGTGGGTGAGGTAGAATACCGATACCGCATATTCTATGATAAAATCTATTCCAACCTGCCCAACATTACCCAGCAGGAAAAGGATAGGATCCAACTTACTTGGAGTAATCCTGATGGCTACAGCACTCGGATGAAACTTCAGTTTTGGCCAGAAAAAAGTCTCTACACTTTCGGAGAACCCTATCAGGTCCAAAGCTACTCTTGGCAAGTGGAGGACTATTTCATTGAAAACAATTTTGAAGACCAGACCTATCTGAAATACATGGATCAAATGGGCAAAACTTATATCGTTCGTGACAGCCTAAATACGCCAAAATGGAGGGTAATGAACGAAATAAGGGATATTCTGGGACACATGTGTATGAAAGCTGTGTCTGAAGACAGCATTAAAGGCCAAAAGATCACTGCTTGGTTTGCCTCAGACATTCCCGTTCCAATGGGTCCAGAGGAACAATTCGGGCTTCCAGGTTTGATTTTGGCTTATGACATTAACGACGGTATGCTCATCGTGGAAGCCGAGAAAATCACTTTTGGAGAACCGGAAGAAATCATCACCCTGCCAAAAAAATTAAAAGGACGAGAAGTATCGGGCACAAAATATCAGGACATAGTTCGAGAGTTTATCCAGACTTCCAACAAAAGCAAGCAAGCTTGGATGTGGGGTATCAGATATTGAGTAGGTTGTAGAGCGTACAAAGGTGAAAAGTAAAAAGGTTTGAAAATTGCCTGGAGATGTACAATCCTCGCGAACTGTAAAATCAAATCTGATTATCTGTACTGTTGCCAGTAGCCATAATCCCTCTGCTCACACTGCCAGAAGATCCCTGCCCGAATTGCTGGAGAGGTTAACCGAAGTAGCCTAAATTCTTGAGTTGACCAAATCCTATTATGCTTTTGGTTCTTTACTGGTAACAAAGCGGATATACATATTAAATAAGTAAGGGGCTGATAGATTAACCATCAGCCCCTTGTTTATTTTATACAGGTATAGTAAAGAATCTATCCAAAGACAGACTAATTTTTAACGATTTAATCCAGAAGAGTTTCGCATTCAGCGATACACTCACGGCATGAGTCTGCACATTCCTGACAAGCCTCATGATCGTGCTTTTCACATTCGTTAGCACAATTGTAACAAGCATCCATACATTGCTGCATGGAAATATCACGGTCAAGCGAGCTACTATTAGAAGCAGCAATACAATCCTTGCATGCGTCTATGCATCGTTCGCAAAGCAGTATGCATTGCTCCATACCTTTCATTTGTTGACAAGATTCAATGCAAGCAAGACAATCAGCAATACACTTCTCACAAGCTGCTATACAGCTGTTCTTAACTTGGGTTAGTGAGTTCATAAGGCAATATTTAAGTTTAATAATAAGCTTTACTCATTTGCCACATTCAAAAACTGAAGTACCTAATACTTAAAACATTAGAGGTAATTATTTCAATTTTCACTAGCATGGCTACGTGTATACTTCCAATAAACAAGCCAGCGAGTGAACTTTCCCTTATGAACGTCTTTAAAGCACTATTGGACTATTCCAAGATGGTTTAGTTTATAAATTCTGCTGAATGACACGTAAATACGGGGTGTAATTATCTCATTATGGGGAAGCCAAATGAATTTATTGAAAGTAGCAGCCTCACAAGAAACTTTCTGCGTGATTTTTCTATTAGCATACAAGGAAAACATCCAACCTAGATGAATACAATTTCCTATTACGAAAAGTAAAAAACCAGCTATTTTGAATACTACCAAACCCTATTCCCTACTCGATCTTGCTATTATACGTGAAGGCTTTGATGCCAAAGATGCATATATAAGAAGCTTGCAAGTTGCCCAGCATGCCGAGAAACTTGGCTACACCAGAATGTGGCTAGCTGAGCATCACAACATGGCAAACGTGGGAAGCTCCTCTCCTCAGATTCTAATAGGTTACTTAGCCAGTGGTACTTCTACGATTCGTTTGGGATCTGGAGGAATCATGCTTCCAAACCATAGCCCACTAGTTATCGCAGAGCAATTTGGAACGCTCGCTACACTTTACCCCAACCGCATTGATCTAGGACTGGGCAGAGCACCGGGAACAGATCAGACCACCGCGACAGCTTTGAGAAGAGGCAGACATGAATCGGTGCAAGAATTCCCAAACGATCTCGATGATCTTCGTCGTTATTTCTCTGAAGATAATATAGACTCCAAAGTTCGGGCATTCCCAGCCGAGGGAATAGATGTGCCTATTTACTTGCTAGGTTCGAGCATGAGTTCTGCTGTGCTTGCCGCAGAAAAAGGTTTGCCCTACGCATTCGCCAGTCACTTTGCTCCAGGGTATTTGATCAATGCTTCTAGACATTATAGAGAAAACTTCCAGCCTTCTGAAAAACTATCAAGTCCATACTTTATCTCCTGTGTGAATGTGATCGCTGCAGATACAGATGAGGAAGCACATTACCTGGCAACTTCCTTTTATCAGACCGCTTTGGGGATCATACATGGAAAATCTTATCCTATGAAAAAACCTGTGAAAAGCATGGACGGTATCTGGTCTGAACCTGAAGCTGCGGCTATTCAGAATATGATGGCTTGTACATTCATAGGGACAAAAGAATCCCTCAAACCACAATTCGAAAGCTTCTTCAAGCAGGTAGAGGTGGATGAGTTGATGGTGTCAACCAATATCTACGATACCGACAAGCGATTGAAATCCTTGGAAATCACTGCCGAGGTTTTAGGATAACCTAGTTGGAAGACCGGAGACAGAAGACGGGAGACAGGAGACCGGAGACCGGAGACCGGAGACGGGAGACGGGAGACGGGAGACCGAAGACAGGAGACAGAAGACGGGAGACCAATGTGACCTCAGTACTTAGGTTTACTAAATTTTATAATGCATTTATCACATTACTGTAAGAAAAGCAGATATGCATATTGATCATTTTGATTATTTTGAAGCCTAAACTCCCTGTCGTGCTAGATAATTTTAAGCTCTATCTAAGTGAAAAAAGTGACCTTACGGAAGCTGTTATTGATAAAATCCTGAAAGAGGTAAGAGTAGAAAGCATACAAAAGGGTGAATTTCTACTCTCTGCCGGGGATGTCTGCAAGCATGCATTTTTCACCGAGAAAGGGCTTCTTCGGGCATTCACTGTGGATGAATCGGGTAAGGAGCACATTATTCAATTCGCTCCTGAGAACTGGCTAATTTCCGACCGAAGTAGTATTTACTTCAATGCCCCTTCGGACCTCTTTATAGAAGCTATAGAAAATAGCAGGGTGATTTTCATCAGTACCGAATTTATGGGAATGGTCTCTGAGATGAGTTCTAAATTCCGTAAAGCAAATGATCGGGCGCTTCAGAGCCATATCCACCAACTCCAGCAGCGGATCAATCAATTACTTGGAGCCACTGCCGAGGAACGCTATTTAACTTTCATCCAGAAATATCCAGATCTGCTACTCCGAGTACCACTCTGGATGATCGCTTCTTATCTGGGTATCACACCAGAGTCACTAAGTAGAGTGAGGAAAGATCTTGCGAAAAAGAATTTCAAGTCCTGATTAGAACTTACCATACATCAAGGCACAGGTGCCAGTGCATGTTGATATTTGTTCTATCATTTAATGGTTATCCGCAATGATGCCAGCGACCAAAGTTTCTTTGCTTCCCCGGACGGGAGTCCGAAGACAGGGGACCGAAGTGGCCTAAATGCTAATGTTGACCAAATCTTGTAATGCTTTAGTCTCTTTACTGGTAGAAAAGCGGATATAAATATCTCATTTAAACAAACATCATCATGGCAACCAAAAACATAGAAATCATCGTCAATCCACCAGCACCTCATTTTGTAGGTGATGGATTCAGAGTTCACAATTTCATTCCAAGTGGATATCATCTGGATATGCAGCGCATGTCTCCTTTTATCATGCTGGATTACAATTCCAAGTTTCACTTCCCTCCTTCTAATGAACCAAAGGGAGTTGGGGTACATCCACATAGAGGTTTTGAGACGGTGACTATCGCCTACAAAGGAAAGGTAGCTCATCATGATAGCACCGGAAATACCGGAGTAATCGGTGAAGGTGATGTGCAGTGGATGACTGCTGCTTCAGGGATTTTACACAAGGAATACCACGAGGAGGAATTCAGTCGTACAGGTGGAGAGTTTCAGATGGTGCAGCTTTGGGTGAATCTTCCTGCTAAAGACAAAATGAGTACTCCCAAATATCAGGGCATCACTAATGATCAGATTCAGAAATTCACTTTGGCGGATAATGCTGGAGAAATCGAAGTGATAGCTGGAGAATACCAAGGATTAAAAGGCTCCGCAAGTACGTTCACGAAGGTAAATCTGATGAATGCGAAGTTGAAAAAAAACGGAGTGGCTAACTTCTCTTTCCCAGCCCATTTCAATACAGCATTGCTAGTGATCGAAGGAGCTATAGAAGTGAATGGCAAAGAGAAAGTGGGAACTGACAAGTTTGCATTATTCGAAACAGAAGGAGAAAGCTTCGAAATCAAAGCAAGTGAAGATGCTGTAGTATTGGTTTTGAGCGGTGAACCTATCAATGAGCCAATCGCTTCTCATGGTCCTTTTGTAATGAATACAAAGGAGGAATTGATGGAAGCATTTAATGACTTCAACGTAGGGAAATTCGGGTATTTGGAGGATTAATTTCCTTTGTGAAATATAAAACAGATGCCCCTGGATCAATGTGATTCAGGGGCATTTCTATTATTTTCGCGAAGGTATTCTCCCGCAGATTTACACGGATAACTATCGCAGATTCTCGCAGATTTGGATTCATGATCAATTCAGTTATTTGCACAAAAAAATCAGCGTCAATATGCGGGTCTTTTATGCGAAGATTTGCGGGAAATCAATCTAACTCTGATGTTGCTTTACTCATCTGTCAAACTATCTACTGGATTACTCAAAGCATTGACAGAGAACACAGGTTATTGATATTCAAACGCTAATCAGCTTTTACGGAATTTAGGCTTCAGCTAGATATAATCTCTTTAATTTCCCGCAGATTTACACGGATAACTATCGCAGATTCTCGCAGATTAGGGTTCATGTTCCATTCAGTTATTTGCACAAAAAAATCAGCGTCAATCTGCGGGTCTTTTATGCGAAGATTTGCGGGAAACTTTCTACTTTATTTTATCAGACATCATCTGCGGGAAACAATTTTAAGAAAACCTAAGCGCTATTCATCCGTCAAACTATCCACGGGATTTGCTAAGGCAGCTTTCACGGCTCTAAAACCCACAGTGGCTGCGGTGATCAAAAGAGAAACTGCAATCACGAGTACATACAGTGCGATTGGCACAGAAGTTTTATAAGAGAAATTCTGTAACCACTGATCCGTGAGGTAATAACCCAGAGGAAAGGCGATCGCAAAGGCGATGAACACGAGGTAAATAAATTCCTTAGAAAGCAGGAAGGTGATCTGAGGAATTGACGCACCCAGCACTTTTCTGATGCCTATTTCCTTAAGCTTCTGCCCTACCAAGAAGGAAATCAGTCCATACAGACCGATGGAAGAAATCACTATAGAAAGAACAGCGAAGATTTTATAAACCAGCGCCAGTTGATTTTCTCTTTGATAGAAATTGGCAATGCTTTCATCCCAAAAGGTTCCGGAGTAGATCGCATCTGGATACACCTTCTTAAATTCTTCCTCTATGCTTGCCAGGGTTTCCTTTCCTGCATTTTTATCCAGTTTCAATCCTAGAACGCCATACTGGGATTTTCTGGTTGCAATAATAAATGGCTTCACTTCATCGCGTAGTGAGTTCTGCGCAAAGTCCTTCACTACACCTGTAATGGTCATCCAAGGCCCACCTCCACCAATGGTAATCGTTTTTCCTAGGGCTGCGTCCGGACTAGTTATATTCAGTTTCTTGGCCATGGTCTCATTGATCACGGCTTCCTTCAGCGTATCGCTTTCCGAAAAGCCAGTTCCAGCAGCAAACTGCAACCCGTAATTTCCGAAGTAATCCGCATCCCCATATTTCAAGGAAGTGATAAACTGCACATCTTCCCTTTTGCCGTCAAACCAAAAATTGGAACCCCAATTATTATCTGAGGAAGGCACATCGCTGGATAGACTCACACTTTTGATCTGAGAATTACTTTGTAGTCTTTGTTTGAGCACTTCTAGCCTACCGTCTTTGACCTCATCGCTAGGTATGTCAAAATAGTAAACAGCATCTTTTGAAAAACCCAAATCTGCCGACTGGATCTCCGTCATTTGCTTCACTGCGATCACCGTTGCTATCATCAGAATTTGAGCAATGGCAAATTGCATCACCACCAAACTTCTACGGAGGGAAACCCCACCCACCTGTGCCAGTTGAATCTTATTTTTTAAGGCCTGAATTGGCTGAAAACCAGAAAGAATTATCGCCGGATATAGACCTGAAAGTAAAGTGACTCCTATAACTATAGCACTAGAAAAAAGCAAAAATGAAGGAGTAATCAATCTAATAGAGTCAGGCACCTCTGCTACTTTGCCCAAGTAAGGAAGCAAAACTGTAGCAGCAAGGGTAGAAGTAATCGCGGAGACAAAAACAATGATAAATGTTTCTCCGAAGGATTGTCCAATTACCTGAAGGCGACTACCACCCATTACTTTCCTAATTCCAACTTCCTTGCTTTTGCCGATAGCTTGAGCGGTGGAGAGGTTCACGAAATTAATAGATGCCATGATCAAAATGAAAATTCCAATCAGAGCCAAGGTATAAATGGTTGCTTTTCGGATCATCTCCCCGCTGATTGGTTCAAATCGACTATCAAAGTGGATTTCATTCATTGCCTGCAAGAAAAATGATTTCTTGGAACTCCCACGATCCTTGTAATTCTTCTCTGCAAAAGCCACTAGCTGTTGATCGATTTGATCTGCACTGCTTTCCTTGGGGAGCATTACATACAGTTGAAAGTTACTTCCGAAGCTCCCCCATTCTTCAAAATTGTATTCAAAGACCTCCACATTACTTTTCAAAGTCTGGTAAGAGGCAAGCATATTGAACCGGAAATTACTGTTGTCAGGAATGTCTGCTACGATAGCCGCTACGCTAGCTTCCACACGTTTTGCTAGAAGAATAGATTTACCAAAAGCATTCTCCCAAGTTCCAAATAGCTTTTTGGCTTCTGACTCTGTCAACACCACTTGCCCAGGTTTATCCAAAGCTTTCAGATCACCTGCCAGCACCTCCACATCAAAAAGTTGAGCATAGCCGCTATCCGTAAAAAATGCGTCTTCCACAATAAACTTATTATCTCCAGTGTTGGTGACCGCATGATCTATGGTAACAAAGAGGGAGGAATTAATTACTGGAACTAATGCGTCAATGCCAGTGAGGTCATTTTTCAATGCATCCGGCATAGGTGGTGAAACTCCTGGATTAAAGGCTAAGCCATCTGAGTATTCATCCTGAGTTACTACTCTATAGATCCTATCCGAATTGGACTGAAAGTCGTCGTAGCTCAGTTCGTAACTGACAACTGTAAAAAGCATAAATGCAGCTGTGATCCCAAGGGTCAATCCGAAAATATTGATCAGCGTCACTCGCTTTCCTTTCTTAAGATTGCGCCAGGCGATTTTGGAGTATATTTTCCACATAAGTATCGTAGTCAAAAATGCAGTTCTGGCACTCAACTATCCAAGATCAAACCAGAATTAATCGATTCCAAACGGGCTGCAGCGAGGATTTCTATCAAATAACCGGTATTACTCCGATCATTTTTGTTCGTATTCGGGCGAAGAGAGGGTTGGTTGGTGGTTGTTGGTTGGTGGTGGTTAGGTGTTGGTTGGTGGTGGTTAGGTGTTGGTTGTTCGTTGGTGGTTGGTGGTTGGTGAATTTAAAATGAAAGGAATTTAAA
>TARA_R110002072_G_scaffold233478_1_pt1 | contig 126870 bp, 93 predicted proteins | sample TARA_R110002072 | Tara Oceans TARA_R110002072 (sample SAMEA4397118) | marine metagenome | biome: Polar Biome; feature: [SRF] surface water layer (ENVO:00010504); material: water (ENVO:00002006), including particulate matter (ENVO:01000060) such as... | depth 5 m
TATGTCTCCGGTATAGTCTGTAACCTATGTCTCAGGTTGCTCAATGGTCCAGACCGGGGGCATAAGCCCTATACTCCGCATTATCAATGGCCCTCACCTTGATGTAATTTGGCACGAAACGAACAATCCCAGCATTAAAATCTGAGCGGTCCTTGCCTCTGGCATCCAGTTTTTTATCAACAAGCCACGCATATTGACGTCAAATGAAGGGATCGCACAGGCATCGATGTGCATCTTCTGGCGTAGCAGATCTGGTCGATTGGTCTCCTTAAAGTTTAATTAACAAAACATTCCTTAAACTGTAATATTTTGTAAACCAAAGCACTCTAATGCCCAAAAGGCACTATATGGCCTTTTACTATTCCTTAATGCCTATAAAAGGTCTAATATGGCCCCTAAATGAGCATTCTTACGCTAACACATACACCAAATAAAATCGGCTCACTAATGGCCATAAATGGCCTTTTAAACCGTTAACATAAACTTAAGGGGTAACATATGACCTCTAAAATAGATTTTATGGTTGCCCCGCCGGGCATCGTGCTGAAGGAGATTGGCGAGCGCATAGCCGAAAATCGCCTGCAGCAAAACATCACCCAGGATGAGTTGGCACAAAAATCCGGCGTTGCTGTTCGCACCCTGCGCCGCCTGGAAGCCGGCAATGGCGGCTCAATGGAAACATTGGTGCGCACTCTGCAGGCCCTGGGTCATGCAGATTCACTTGATTTTCTTCTCCCGAGAATAGACATCAGTCCGATGCAGGCTATAAAAGTCGCCCGGAATAAACATGCGAGGACTAACCCGCGCTCCAGGGCCAGCAAAAAGCGCATCAAATCTGCAACTTCCTGGTCCTGGGATGAGCGGGAGACGCCCTGATGAGCGCTGAGGTAAAGCTCTGGGGCAAGACCATTGGCGCGGTCATCTGGGACAATGAGCGAGAGCTGGGCATTTTTGAGTACGATGCTGCATTCAGGCGCTCAGGCATTGAAGTCAGCCCTGTCACAATGCCGCTTCGCCAGGCAATCTACCAGTTTCCACAACTTCGGGGCAGTTTTTCAAACCTGCCGGGGTTGCTTGCCGACGCCCTGCCAGACAGGTTTGGCAACCGGCTGATAGATGCCTGGCTTGCCACTCAGGGACGAAAGCCGGACAGTATGAACCCGGTGGAGCGGCTTTGTTATATTGGCCGGCGCGCCATGGGCGCTCTGGAGTTTGAGCCGGTAGCCGGCCCACAGAGCGAACACGATTCCAGCGTTGATATTGGCGCCTTAACCGAACTTGCCAACAAAGTGCTATCCGATCGGGCAGAGCTTGCCGGCATACTTGAAGGCAGCGCAGAGGACCAGGCGCAGCTTGAGAACATACTTCGTGTTGGCACATCGGCAGGCGGGGCGCGTGCAAAGGCACTGCTACTCTGGAACCGAAAAACCGGAGAGTTTCGCTCAGGACAGCTTACCGGTCCGTCCGGATTTGAACACTGGTTGCTTAAATTCGATGGCATCAGCAACAACAGGGACCGCGAACTGGCTGATCCACTGGGTTTTGGGCGACTGGAATACGCCTATTATTTAATGGCCAAAAAAGCGGGCATTGACATGACCGAGTGCCGTCTGCATGAGGAAGGCGGCAGAGCGCACTTTATGACCAGGCGATTCGACCGGACGAATGAAGGCAGGAAGATCCACATGCTTTCGTTGGGTGCGTTATGCCATTACGACTACAACGACCCCAGCAGCTACAGCTACGAGCAGGCCATGCAGGCGATCCGGCAGATCTGTGAGAATCCGATCAAGGATGCCGAGCAACAGCTCATTCGGGCAACTCTGAACGTGATGGCCAGAAACCAGGATGATCATGTCAAAAACATCGCCTTTTTGATGAACCCGAATGGACAGTGGAAACTGTCCCCCGCCTTCGACGTTGCCTACTCGTATAACCCTGATGGAAAATTTACCGCCCGGCACCAGATGAGCATCAACGGTAAGCGTGATGATTTTGAGTCAGAGGATTTACTGGTACTGGCAGAGCTTGGTGGCATCAAACTGCGAAGAGCCAAAGAGCTTATCAAGCAGGTCATCGCCAGTGTTGCCCTCTGGCCAGCGTACGTGGAGCGTGCCGGGGTTGATGAGAAAATGGCCGGCAGCGTTCGAGCCACACACCGGTTGTCCCTAAACGTGTAATCAACGTGTAACCGGGTGAAAACGCCCGGAACACCTATCTCTCAACGCACCGGAAAGTCAAAAAACGTATCCGGAAAGGGCTCATCACGCAGCGTATAATGCCACCACTCATTCTCATAATTAACAAACCCGGCCGCCTCCATCACCTCACGCAGTAACAGGCGGTTGTTCATCGCCTCCTCGCTGATTGCCGGCTGCTCGGTATGGGACAGCTCATCAAAACAGTCGTAGCCGGTGCCCATGTCGATACTGTTATCCGGAAAGCGCATGCCTTCATCGGGAGCGCGGCATTGCCAGGCTGCAAACGGATCAACCGGCGGCTGCTGACTGCCCAGCGGCACCAGCGTCAGATCCACCGTACTGCCGCGACTGTGACCCGAGCGCTCGGCAATATAACCTTGGGAAAACAATTCATCCTTGGGCACGTCCGGATACATGGATGCTTTCATCACAGCATCGTCCAGATCCGCTGCCCAGCGCACAAAATTGTCTACGGCGCGCTGGGGTCGGAAACAGTCGTAGATTTTTAACGAATAACCCAGCGCATTGGCACTGGGCTGTGCGTCGAGCAGTGCTGTGGCAGCCGGCGTACTGAGAATACAGGCGGCACCTTCGTAACCGGCAACGGGCCGCCCCAGAAAATTGTTGTTGCCGAAATAGCGGATGTCCAGCTCAATGGATGAATCAAGTTCGGCGATGGAACTGAAACCCTCAGGCGGATACGGCTCATTGCCGGAACAGGCTATCAGCAAACCTGACAACACAGCCACTGCATAAATCCTCGAACTCTTCATTACATTTCTCCGCTGCTTGCCCCGACACACCAACTACTGAAAATATCAGCAATTACCGCTATGCTAGCGCCATGACCAGCGCAACGCCACAAGCAGATCAACAGACAGTTCAACAAGCCCGGGACCTCGCCCGCGAAGGACAGTTTCCCGAGCTGCTCAACCTTTGCGAGCAGCTGGCGCAGGCCCATCCCACGAACACCAATCTGCTGCTCGACATCGGTGTATTGCTGCAGAATGCCGGTTTTATCACGCCGGCCAAAACCTGCTTTCAGCGCATTCAACAACTGGAACCTGATAACCTGCCCGCTCAGGTCAATCTGGCCAACAATGCCCGTGAACACGGCCAGCATGCACTATCCAGAGACCTGTATACGCACCTGCAGCGGCGCTACCCCGATAACCCGGTGATACGCCGCAATGCCCTGGTCAGTCTGGAGTACGATGCGGACGTTACCGCTGAAGAGCGCTTCAGTCAGGCGCTCGCGTGGGGAGATTGGGCGACAAACCTGGCCGGCGGCAACAGACCACGGCCACCGCTGACCCCGGCTGATCAACGACCTTTGCGCATTGGCTATGTATCCGCTGATTTTTGTCAGCACACGGTTGGACTTTTTGTCAAAGATGTACTCAGAACACACAATCCTGCCAGAGTTACGGTATTTGCCTACAGTGCAGGACGTGTTGATGACTGGGTCACTGGGGAAATCCGGGCTACCTGCAATTTCAGGGACGTTACCGCACAGGATGATGCGGCACTCGCCGCGCAAATAAGAGCAGATGCCCTAGACGTGCTGATCGATTTGTCCGGTCACACAGCTGGCTCACGCCTGACAGTGTTTGCCCACCGCCCCGCCCCGGTTCAGGTCAGCTGGTTAGGTTACTTTGCCACCACCGGGCTGGCGTATCTGGATGGTGTGTTACTGGACCCGTGGCACGCCCCCATCGGTACAGAAGCACAATTTGTCGAACCAGTCATACGTCTGCCGGCTGGCAGATTCTGTTATCAGCCGGCACCCTGGTCACCTGTGGATGTTGCGCCTTCACCGCGATTGAAATCAGGGCATATTACCTTTGGCTGCTTTAACAACAGCGCCAAGTTGAATGCAAGCGTATTTGATGTGTGGGCGCAGATCCTTAACGCTGTTCCTGATTCAAGGTTGCTGCTCAAATGGCGAAATTTTAATGATGCAGAATTTGCGCAAAGTGTTCGACAGGCGTTTGATCAGCGCGGCATTGACCCGGCACGACTGGAATTACGCGGCCCCAGCTTTCATGTTGACGTCTTGAAAGAATATGCCGATATTGATATCGCACTTGACCCCTTTCCTTTTACCGGAGGCCTGACCAGTTGTGAAGCGCTCTGGATGGGGGTTCCGGTCATCACATGGCCACAGACTGCAGTGGTCAGTCGTCAGACGTTGGCCTTTTTGTCGGCCACAGGTCTGGCAGATCTTGCAGCTTGTGATGCGGACGACTACGTGCGAGTTGCTGTGGCACTGGCCAACGACACTGAGCGCCTGGCATTGCTGAGAGCTACCTTGCGCAACACGATGCAGTCTTCACCATTGATGGATCCTGAGGCATTCACGCATCAGCTTGAGCAATGCCTTACAGATCTTTACCAGAATATTTTCAACAGGGAAAAAGTCCGGTCAATGAACAACAAGATCATTTTGCATGTAGGTCCGGGTCACCGCGACAATGGCGCTAAATTGCCCGCCGCCTTTCAATCATCGGACTGGCACGAGTTGCGACTGGATGCCGACCCCGCTACCGAGCCGGACATTGTGGGCTCCATGCTGGATATGTCCGGTGTTGACTCCGCCAGTGTCGACGCTGTCTATTCTGCGCACAATATTGAGCATGTATATGCTCATGAAGTGCCCACTGTTTTAAGTGAGTTTCTGAGGGTGTTAAAACCCGACGGTTACCTGGTAGTGACCTGCCCCGATTTGCAATCAGTCTGTGCCCTGGTAGCTGAGGACAGACTGACAGACACGGCTTACACCTCTCCGGCGGGTCCCATAACACCGCTGGACATCCTGTATGGGCACCAGCAGGCGCTGGCCGGGGGACATTACTTTATGGCCCACAAATGCGGCTTTACCGAGAAAACACTCACGATGGCGCTGCAGACAGCCGGATTTCAGACCATCGCGGCCATGCGGCGGTTGGAAGGTCTCGATTTATGGGCAGTCGCCAGCAAGGGTGCAATGGATGAGAAAAAAATTCGGACACTGGCCGGAAAAGTGTTGCCGACCATCCGGGAACCCGTTACAAAACCGTGAATTCCCTCTAGAATTCAGACTTTCAGTATTCCCGTTATGTAGAGACCGAATCATGACCCGCCTCGTCAGTTATTCACGGATTGTCTTGCCTCTCCTTTTGGTGACATCTGCCCCGTCCTGGGCGCAGGCGCCCGAGTTTCTTGTGGACACCGCCACCCCCAAACAGGTGAGAGCGGTCCGGGTAAACACACCGCCGGTCATTGACGGTCGACTGGACGACCCTATCTGGCAGCAGGCGGAACTTATCACCGATTTCCACCAGACCCGCCCGGGCAACGGCACCGCGCCCTCTGAACGTACAGAAGTCTATGTCCTTTATGATGACGACGCGCTTTATATAGCCGCGCGCATGTACGACAGCGACCCTGACCAGATTGCTGCGCCGGTCATCCGGCACGGCCAGGGCATGCCCTCTGATGATCGTCTGGTGGTGATACTGGACCCCTTCAACTCACGACGGGCAGGCTACCGGTTTGAGACCAATCTGAATGCGGCAAGACACGACTCTCTTTACACATCGGTGAGCTCGTTCTCCATTGACTGGAATACCATCTGGGACGTGGCCGCCAGTGTCGAAGGCAATGCCTGGGTAGCGGAGATTGAAATTCCGTTCAAGTCGATTCCATTTGACCCAGCCATCGAAACCTGGGGCTTCAATTTCGGCCGGGCCATCCGCCGGCGCGGCGAGGAAATCGCCTGGGTATCGCAGAACCGCACTTACAATCCCAGTATTTCCGGTCAGATGACCGGGCTGACCGGCCTCAGCGCCGGAGCCGGACTGGATATTGTGCCGTCCATGTCCTCCACGCGAAGTAAGGTATATGGGCCTGCAGGGAGCTCGGAGGTTGTCTGGCAGCCATCGCTGGATGCGTTTTACCGCCTGACGCCATCGCTGAATGCCGCGGTGACCATCAATACCGATTTTTCTGCTACCGAAGTGGATAACCGTCAGGTCAATCTGTCGCGATTCAACCTGTTTTTTCCGGAGAAGCGTGACTTCTTCCTCAACGACTCTGATCTTTTTCAGTTCGGCAATATCAGCGGTATGGCGGCGGGCAACAATGCAACATCCGGTGGCAGCCGCGAGAATGCCCGACCGTTTTTCTCACGCAAGATCGGCCTCAGCCAGACCGGCGCGCCCGTTGATATCAACTATGGCGGTCGCATCAGCGGCCGGGTCGGCCGCTGGAATATCGGCACCCTGGCAATACGCCAGGATGAAGCAGCTGCAGTTGACGCGTCGGATCTGTTTGTCACGCGGGTATCAGCAAATATCCTGAATGATTCCAGCGTCGGGTTTATTTATACCGATGGTGACCCGACATCAAATCGCGACAATTCAGTGTACGGTGCCGACTTTCGATACCTGAACAACAGCATTGGCAGTGGTCGCTCATTCGAAGCAGACGCCTGGTTCCAGCGCTCCGATACGCCCGGACTCAATGGCGATGATGCGTCATACGGATTCGGATTACGATTGCCAAACAACACCGGCTGGCGTTCCAGGCTGGCGTTCAAGGAAGTACAGCGCAACTTCAACCCGGCCATGGGTTATGTAAACCGCACCAACGTGCGTGACTATACGGCCGATCTTGGTTATACGCATTTTTTCACCACAGGGAAATTCCAGAGCGTGTTTGCCGGTGTTGATGCCCAGCGCATCGAAGTGATTGACGGACAACTGCAAAGCGAGATTCTGACCTATCGCCTGATGGAACTACAGTCAACCACACGCGACAGTGCGCGCGTGGCGTACACGACCAACAAGGAAGTGGTGCAACGACCTTTTACGCTGTACTCTTCACAAGACAGGGTGGTCAGCATTCAACCCGGGCAATACAGCTTCAACGAAAGCAGATTTGATTTTTCCACTGGCGGGCAGCGCACGCTGGTGGGCAGCTTCAGCTATCAGACCGGGGATTTCTACAACGGCAAACGTGACAACATCGGCATGTCGGCCACCTGGAACCAGTCACGAAATTTTGTATTACGGGCAAGTTATGACTGGAATGACATAGAATTGCCGCAGGGTGATTTTATTACCCGGCTCGTCAGTGTGAATAGCCAGGTGGCCTTTTCGACAACGCTCTACTGGATCAGTCTTGTTCAGTATGACAATCTGTCAGAAGAAGTTGGTATCAACACCCGGTTACAATGGATTCCCCGAGCCGGCCAGGAGGGTTTTGTTGTGCTGAACTACAATATGCAGGATAAGGACAAGGACAATCGCTTCCAGATGGCAACGTCAGACATCAGTATCAAGCTGAAATACACGTTGCGCTTCTGATGCTTGCTCAACAGACTGGCCCCGCCCGCCATCAGGCACGCCTGGTTTACGCAATCCTGATCATCATGCTGATCTATTTCAGCGTAATCGGCACCCTGAACATCCTGGTTTTTGAAGATTACACCATCGCGGCGCTTGACTACTCAGGCGCCGTCGGCGTGCTGGCCGTCCTGCTATACTTTCACCGGTCCGGCAGACTGCTGATTGCATCATGGCTGGTTGTACTGGTAATGATTGCTGTGCTACTCAGCTTTATTCACATGGCAGAGGGACGCAGTTATTCGATCATATGGGTGACCATTTTGCCACCAGTGGCGTTTTTTCTGCTTGGCCGCAGTGCCGGCGCCTGGCTGAGTGCGCTGACTTTTCTGTATGTCATCATCTACGTGTACCTGAAAATGGCGGATTGGCCACCAGCAGAAGTCGGCATGGCCAGCTGGCTCAATATTGTTGAAGTCCTCACTGCTCAGTGGTTCCTGTTCCGATTGTATGAGCGCTCCCGGGCGGAGGCATTCGCCGATCTGGAACGGCTGTCGGTCACTGACAAACTGACAGGCCTGCTCAATCGCAGCCGATTGGATACTGTTCTGCAGCAGGAGATTGAGAGGCACCATCGCAGCGGTCAGGCATTGACTCTGGTCATTTGTGATATTGACTATTTCAAGCGCATCAATGACCAGCACGGCCACCTGACCGGTGACAGGGTGCTGCAGGATATTGCCGGACTGTTGACCGGAAACATGCGCCAGAGCGATATCTGCGGACGCTGGGGTGGTGAGGAGTTTTTGATCGTCTGCCCCGACACAGCCAGTGAGGCAGCGACTGCCATCAGCAACAAACTGCGCACCATCATTGCCGCCGCCAGACTGTCAAAGCAGCTGCAGTTAACCATGAGTTTTGGTATTGCAACCCTGCAGCCTGGCGAAACTGCGGAGCAGTTGCTGCACCGGGCAGATGATGCGCTTTATCAGGCCAAACGCAATGGCAGAAACCGTCTGGAAGTCGCTTTGTCGCAAATCAAACCCTGATTGCATAAAACTGGTTTATCATCCGCAACTTTGTTGTTGTCAGAGAGATAATCCGATGTCCAATAACCTTCGCAACTTCCTGATCATCGCGTCCCTGTTGAGCACAGTTATCCTGTCCGGGCAGGTCCAGGCGCAGGTGTTCCCGCGCGGCAACGCAATGGCGCTGGCCGGCATCAGTCAGTTTGATATGTATGTGCAGATACAGAACTGGGAGAATTTGAGTAGCGATGCCGGAGAGTTCCGGCTGGAAACCTTGCAGCAACTAGCAAAAGAACTCAAGACTGCCGGTATCATCCGGCGCCCGGCCCGCAGGGACTATCTGGTGTGCAGCCTGCAATCCACCCGGGACGGCAACCGGACTGCCTATTCAGCCAGCCTGCAGTACTGGCTCATGGCGTCCACAGGCGCGCACAAACTGATGTGGGAAAACAGCCACATAGCTATTGTCGCGGACCGGGATTTTACTGCAAACCGGATCGCTTCAGAGTGTGCAGGGCTGATAGTCGATGAATGGCAACGCTGGAATCCCGGCACCTGATACCGGATAGCTGATACGCCGGATGCCAGCGCTGCCCTAGCCCGCCAGCACCCATTGCACTATGCCGATCATGCCGAACAGTAGCACAACGGTCACCAGCAAGCCGGCAAAAAAGAAGGTTTTGACATCGCCGTGCTCAAAATCGCGCTCGCGATTCTTGCGGCTCTGGACACCAAATGCAGCAGCAATACCGCTACCCACCGCCTGCAGGAAACTGACAGAACGCGATTGCTGTGGATCCTTGACTGAATTCATCTACAAACCTCCCGAATGGCAAAAATACAATTAACTCTATCTGATGGAGCAATTCGTGTGCCAGTTAGTCAGCCATTTGGCAAACGCTACGAAATACCACAACCAATTGTTTTTATTGATTATTAGTAATTCGGCAAGTGCCGCCTCAGATCACCGGACAAATGGTTTTGCCATATTTGTCAATTTTTACACCAAAACTGTCAGATCTGAGCAGATCCGGTCTGCGCCGCAGTCTGACCGGCAGGCCTGAACAGACCTACCAGATCTTCCAGCATCAGATACAGGCAGGGAATCAGAAACAGGGTCAGTACGGTGCCGAAGGCGATCCCAAACGCCAGCGACAGGGTCATGGGTATGACCAGTTGCGCCTGCATGCTGGTTTCAAACATGATGGGCAGCAGACCGAAGAAGGTCGTCAGTGTGGTCAACAGAATGGCGCGAAAACGACTGGTGCCGGCATCAACCACGGCTTGCGTCATTGGCACCCCGTCGCGCCGGCCACGATTGACAAAATCAACCATAATGAGACTGTCGTTGACGATAACACCGGCCAGCGCGACCAGCCCGAACAGGGACATCATGCTGACCGTGGTGTCAAACACAACATGCCCTATCAGGGCACCAATAACGCCGAACGGAATCACCGACATTACGATTAATGGCTGCAGATAGGATTTCAACGGGATTGCCAGCAAGGTGAAAATCAGAAACATGGCGGCCATAAAAAACAGCGCAATCCTCTGAATCAGCTCGGCCTGTTCCTCGCTGGCACCTCCCAGACCGACGTTGACGTCCGGATACCGCGCCAGCAGCTCCGGAATATAATTCTGCATCACATCGCGGATTACGGCACCGGACTGTGCAATCTGCGGATCCACATCGGCACTGACGGTCACCGTGCGCTGACGGTCTATGCGACTGATGGCAGAAAACCCTTCGCCAATCTCGACGTCGGCCACCTCACTGAACGGTACTTCGGTACCATCGGCGGTTCGAATTCGCATATTCTGCAAATTTGCAACTGACGTGCGCTCGGCTTCCGGGTAACGAACCATCACCTTCAATTCATCACGCCCGCGCAGCAATCGCTGCGCCTCCTCACCGTAAAATGCCTGACGCACCTGCGTTCCCAGAGCGTTGGCTGTCAGCCCCAGTTGCTCGGCTTCCGGCTTGATACGCAGTTTGATCTCTTCACCACCGCGGCTATAGGAGTTGGTAACATCAAAAACCCCGCTGTATTCGGTAAGTTTTTGCTGCAGATCATTTGCTGCCAGTTCCAACTGCTGGTAGTTGGCACCCATTAAACGTAGATTGACAGGTGTACCGCCGCCCGCGCTGGTACTGGAAAAGAACCTGACTTCGCGTGCACCGGGTATCTCGCCCACTCGCTCGCGCCAGCGCTGTTCAATGTCGGTGGTGGACACCGAGCGATCCTCCGACTTGGTCAGCTCTACAACCATCTGACCACCGGTATCACCGCTGGTGAAAACAATCACATGATCAACCGGCTGCTCGTCCGGGTACTCATCATTGAGTGTCAGAATAGCCTGCTCAATCCGGGTCAGGGCGTCATTGCGCGCCTCAAAGGACGCCCCGTCATTCATGCTCAGTCGTGCTTCAATAAAGTCACTGGGGATATTCGGAAAGAATTCAAATCTGACCAGCCCGCCAATCACCACCCCGGCGCTCAGGATAAGTGCGGCAAGAAAACCTGCCACAGTAACGTATCTGACAGCCAGCGCCTTGATCAGTGCCGGCTTGTACACATTCTGGATAAACAACTCGAGTCTGGAGGCCACCCACTCCTGGTACTTCTCCAACAGGCTCTGCCTGCTTTTGGGTTTACGGCTGATTCTCAGGTGCGCCAGATGCGCCGGCAATATCAGCTTGGACTCAATCAGCGAGAATATCAGGCACAGTATGACAACCATGCCGATGGCTTCGAAAAATGGTGCCACCTGCCCCCCGACCAGCAGCATTGGTGCAAACGCCGCGATTGTTGTCAGCACACCGAAGGTTGCAGGCACGGCAACGCGTTTGACACCGGTAATAACATTGTCCAGGCTATGTCCCGACGCGGTGACTTCAGAGTGCACACTCTCTGCGGTAATAATGGCATCGTCTACCACTATCCCCAGCACAAGTATCAGGCCAAACAGACTTATCATGTTGATATCAACCGGGTATGGTCCCAGCGGCATCAGCCAGATGGCACCAAAGAAGGCAACCGGAATACCCACCATGACCCACAGTGCGATGTTCAGTCGCAGGAATGTTGTCAGCACCAGAAACACCAGCAGAGCGCCCATGACGAGGTTGCCCATCATCATGTTTAGCTGGCCCTTCAGGTAAAATGCATTGCTGCCCCAGGCGTCAATACTGACACCTGGCGGGAAAGTTTCACGCTCACTGTCGATGTACTGCATGACCGCACGCTCAACATCCAGCACATTCTGTTCGGGTGTGACCATCACCTGAATGTTCAGTGCACGGTTACCGTCAAAGCGGGAGAAATTCTCAGTTTCAACAAAACCATCGGTCACCGTGGCAATGTCCTTTACCAGCAAACGGGTACCATCAGGATTTGTCCGCAGCACAATATTGCCAAACTGCTCACCCGTGTACGCCTGCTGCTGGGTTCGCAGTTGTATGCGCCCGGATTCCGTACGAATAGCACCACCTGGCACATCAATGGAGCCGGAGCGAATGGCGGCGGCCACCTGCGCCAGCGTCAGGCCGTACTCGCGCAGCGTATGCTCGCGCACCTCTACCGCTATCTCATAGTCACGATCACCCTGAATCTGCGCCTGACTGACTTCCGGCAGCAACAGAATGTCATCACGAATTGATTGTGTCAGCACCTTGAGGGCCCGATCATCCAGATCGCCATACACCGAAATCTGCAATACCGGCTGTACCATTTCTATTTCCCGCACGACCGGTCGTTCAACCCCATTGGGAAAGGTGGAGATCCGGTCTATCCGGCTTTTGATCTCATTCAACAGCTCAGTCACATCGTAGCCGCTACTAATTTCCAGCATCACAGTGCCAGAACTTTCGCGAGCGGTGGAACGAATCAGGTTAATACCGCTGATATCCTGCACGGCCTCCTCGATCGGCACCACTATGGCCAGTTCAACTTCTTCAGGCGCGGCCCCGGGATAGGCCATACTGGCCTGAATCATGCGGGTTTCAAAATCGGGAAACACCTGTATCTTGATGAAAAAAACCGACGCAATACCGGCCGCCAGAATAAACAGCATCAACAGGTTGGCGGCAACACTATTGGCGCTGAACCAGGCGATAATCCCCTTGTGAGTGGTTTGCGGCAGCGCTTTCATGAGGCGTCCAGCCCGGGATTAACGCGCATGCCATCGACCGGTATCTGTACCGGGGAAACTATCAGCCGGTCCTGATCCTGCAGGCCTTCATCGATATAGACCCAATCTGCGTCGGAATGCACGATATTGACGCTACGACGCCGCAATCGTTGCTCCGGATCCATCACCAGCACCTCATTTCCATTGTACAGCGCAGTCAGCGGTACCCGGAAAATCCCGGCCAGCGTCACACCTTCCAGCTCCGCGCTCACAAATGTACCGGAGATCAGCGGTGTTTTTGAGCCTCCACTCGCCAATGCGTAAGGGTCGTCAATACGGGCAACGGCGTAGTGCATGCGACTGCTGTTGTCGACGACGCCTTCTGTGCGCACGATCTGGCCCTGCCAGTGTTGCTGCCTCCCGGCAGCGCGGGCAAACAACGTCACCGGCACTGACGACCGGATACCCGCCTGCCCTGGCGAGGGCAGCCGCAGCCAGACCAGGTCCTGATCACTCAATGGCAATCGCACCTCAGCATAGTCCGTTGCGAATATCCGGGCTACCTGACCACCGGTACCCAGAAACTGACCGACATCGGCAATTTTCTCCCGCACCAGTGCGTCATACGGAGCCTTGATGCGTGTCCGCTCAAGTTGACGTCTGGCTCTTTCCAGATCAGATTCCGCAAACAGCACACGCGCTTCAGCCTCACGCAGATAAGGTGTGCGCAGCGCCAGCACGGGAGCATTCTCCCGGGGGCGCCCGGACAGATCCCATTCTTTGGCAGCCTGTTCGGACTGCGCCTGTTCCTGCATCAATTGTGCCTGCGCGGTCAGCAGATTCGCCCTTGACTGCTCAACTGCAACCTGAAAATCAGCATCATCCAGCGTCAGTAACACCTCGCCCTGACGCACAAAACCACCCGCGACCAGCTTATCCGACACCGATCTGACCACACCGGAAACTTCGGCCACCAGCGTTGTTTCGGTGCGGGGCCGTACCGTCCCCTGCGATCTGACGGTGATTGTTACATCCGAGCGGGACACGGGAATGGTTTCTACCAGTACTACACGCTCGTCAACAGGCGTGCTGTCAGGTTGCGGACGCTGGGTTACCAGCAACCAGGCAATCGCCAGCGCAGCGCCGACGATCAATACCGGTAACAACAGCCTGGCAAATTTTGATTGTGTCAATCCATTCAATGTACTTCATCCTTTTACTGAAACCAGAGAACTTACTTCTTCGGCCATTCTTCATCGGAAATAGTGCCAACAACAGTGCCAAAAGTCTGATTATCGACGAAAGTGCGCTGAAACAGGGCAAACTGTAGCCCTACTGACGTCCGCCAAAGGCGCTGAACAACGAATTGAACAGACCCGACAACTCCAGTGCCATGACCGCAAAGTCCTGATCAAACTGCTGTGCCGCGCTCTCCGGATCCGATTCCTGCGCACGTTCCAGCACTATATCCTCAAAACGTACCCGTCCCAGGGTAAGATCAGCACTGATCAGACAACGCACGGCATCGTTCCACACAACACCCAGCTTTTTGACCTGTTTGCCGGCGTCGAGATGCACCGAGATCTCTTCTGCGCTCAGATCCTGCGCCTTGCAACGAATCACGTTACCGTCTTCCAGCGGATTCACCAGCTCACAATCCTGATCTATCATAAAATGATCACTGGCCTGATGATCACGCAACCACTGCGTCAATACGGCCATTGGCGCATGCTGCACATCCAGCAGTTTGACCGGGAACGACCCCAGTGCATCGCGTAACGCACTGATCAGCTCTTCCGCCAGTGATGCACTGCTGGCATTGACAACCAACAGTCCGTCCTTGAGATCAAGATAGGCAAACACCACACGGTTGCGGGTAAACGCACGTGGCAGCAGTGTGGCAATGGCATCGTCTTTCAGCTGCAGCTTTTCTTTACGGTAGACCTTGCGATCATGCCTGGCCTCTATCTCGCGAACCTGCTCATTTACGGTGTCATTGATCACCGAAGCAGGCAGAATCCGTTCTTCCTTGCGCAAACACACCATGACATAGTTCCCCAGCCGGTGTGTGAGCATGGTCGCATCCTCCCCCTGTGCACTGGTATCCAGTGGACTCACCCAGCCGGCCCGGGACCGTTCTGCTTTACCGCAAGGCTGAAACGGGTGAGCCTGCAACGATTGTTCGAGGATGTCGGGGTCGGCCGTATAACCCTCCGCAAAACTGTAAAGTCGGATATTCTTGAACCACATCAGTCTGTTTCCGTGCTATCAGAAAGTGAAAACCGCATATTGTACTGGAAACCTTGCCAATGTACGCTAACGGCCTGCCTGCCCGAAACAATCAAGACTGAAAAACAATAAAAGGAACACCATCAATGACTATCGCATCTGCTTCCGGCACATCGCTGTATGTACGGCGTACCAACCACAAACTCGAAATACTGTTAATCGCACTGTTTTTTGTCACCAGTCTGGCCAGCGCGGATACAGAGTGGCCGACCCGGGCAGATGGCGCCCGGGCCGCCGGATTCAGCCAGCAAAGTATCGATCAGCTGGACGCCGCAATGACTAAAATTGTGACTGACGGGGATGTTGCCGGCATGGTCTGGCTGCTGGCCAAAGACGGAAACATTGCAACCTTCCAGAGCGCAGGGATGGCCTCGATTGAAGACAATCGACCGATGACCAGGGACGCCCTGTTTCGAATCTATTCCATGACCAAACCGGTCACCGGCGTTGCACTGATGATGCTGCACGAACAGGGACTTTGGCAGCTGGACGATCCGGTGAGCAAATTCGTACCTGAGTTTGCGGATCTTCAGGTCATGACCCGCTACAACGAAGCGGGTGACATGGAGCTGACGCCAGTAAACCGGCAGCCTACAATGCGTGAACTATTGAACCACTCTGCCGGGTTCGGTTACGGACTGGGCGGTGATGATCCGGTCAATACGGCGTTTCGCGACAGGGAAGTTCTGGCCTCTGCGGATCTTAATGAACTGATTGACCGGGTTGCTGACATCCCCCTGCTCTACCAGCCGGGTGAGCAGTGGGTGTATTCGATAGCGGTCGACATTCAGGGTTATATCGTTGAACAGCTGACCGGCCAGCGCTTCGGTGACTATCTGCAGGAACATCTCTTTGAACCGCTGGGTATGCATGACACTGCCTTCTACGTGAAAGAGCAGGACCGGCAACGCTTTGCCGACGTCTACCGCTGGGACCGTGAGCAGGGCAAACTGATGCGCAATGCCGAGCGCGCAGACCGCCCCAGTTATTTTGACGCCACCCGGCTGGAGTCCGGTGGTGGTGGCCTGGTGTCATCCACACATGATTATGCGCGATTCCTGCAAATGCTGGTTAACGGCGGGCAGCTTGATGATGCACGGATCCTCAGCAAGGAGTCGGTAGATATTATGCGCACCAACTCGCTGCGCGAAGGACTCCTGCTACGCGGAACCGATACCAGACCAGGTCAGGCCGGCCAGGGATTCGGCGTCGATTTTGCCGTGATCTTTGACCCGCAGGCAGCAGACTCTGTACAGAGCGAAGGCACCTATTACTGGAGCGGTGCTGCCGGTACCTGGTTCTGGATTGATCCGGTGCATGACATGTTCTGGATAGGCATGATCCAGAGTCAGGGTGGAACCCGACCCGGTGCTGCCAACATGCGGGACATTGCCGTGGACATCATCTACGAAGGTCTGCGCAAGTGATCACGATCACACGTGTACAACTAAATCCGGATTTTTATAAATTCCTGATTGACTTTCTGACTGTCAGGCATAAAATTCGCAACCTCAATTAACAGGAAATATCTGACACAACCATGACTACGTCAATTCACATCAATGCCCGGCAACAGCTAACCACGCTGCAGCTGTGCGTGCGCGCCGCGTACTGGGCCAGTCGCCCGGTAATGTCAGTGCGCACCTGCAAGGTTGACCATGCGGGTATTGAGAACATGAAGCGGGAGGTCCGCTCGACGTAGATTCTGAACATTCAGATCATCAGTCAGATCAAGGGCCTCTGAGTTTCAAAAAAATTCAGGGGCCTTTTTTATTACCCAGGGAAAATAAGCCAGCATAAAACTGGCAGGGATCCACGATGGAAATCAAGTTAAGAAGAAACATAAACATAGTCTACGGACTCGCTTTCTTTCATATGTTCATGCTGATTGTGCCGGTGATAGTGCCGTTCTTTCAGAGCAAGGGACTGAGTCTTGCGGAGGTATTCTATCTGCAGGCCATGTACGCAGCTTGTGTTGTCGTGCTGGAAGCACCGTCCGGTTATCTGGCTGATGTCATGGGACGCCGATTTGCCCTGTTGATAGGTGCAGCAGCGCATGGTGCAGGCTATTTCTGGCTGAACTTTGCTGACGACTTCTTTGGTCTGATGATTTTTGAATTGATCATGGGCGTTGCCGTCAGCATGCTGTCCGGTGCAGATCTGGCATTGTTGTATGACAGCGAAAAAGCCCTGGCCACCGAAGACAGCGAACACACCTACAGTGTTGCCCATCTGGGGTTCATGAAATCACTGGCCGAAGGTCTGGGAGCACTATTTGGCGGACTGCTGGCCATGTGGTCTTTTGACTTGATGGTACTGATTCAGTCACTGACTGCCTGGGTATGTCTGTGGATGGCGTTCATGATTACAGAACCGCCCACACAGAATGATGAGAATAACAACCGGGTTGTCAGCATTGGTGAAATATGGCACTACCTGGTCAACGGTGATTCAGTGCTGAAGCTGATATTTGTTGCCCTGCCGATTTACAACCTCGCCACCATTCACGTGGCCTGGCTGGTACAGCCATACTGGGATGACATGGGGTTGTCTCTGGCACTGTTCGGCGCGTTGTGGTTTGCGCAAAGTCTGACAGTTGCCACAGCCAGTAAACTGGGCTATACGCTGGAGCGTAAAAAGGGCGCGGTATTCTCGCTGGTAGTGATAGGCATACTGCCATTGATCGGCATCTTTGGCATGGCCTGGGTCGGTGGCTGGGGCGGAATCCTGCTGGGATTTGTGTTGTTCTTTTGTCGCGGTCTGTATCAGGTCATACTGGTCAACGCGCTGAACAGACGTATCCCCGGCAGGTTCCGTGCCACTGTAAATTCATTGAACAGCCTGCTGTTCAGATTCGGATTTATTGTGACCGGTCCGGCCATAGGCTATCTGGCTGATGAGCATGGACTGAGCATGGCGCTGAACGCGCTTGGCCTGATGTCATTGCTGAGCTTTGTGCTGATCATGCTGCCGCTGATCAGAGCCGTGAGACGTTTAACAAAGGCTGGCCCCGTAACTGGTATCGCGTAACTGCCGCAGATCAGTTGTCGGGACCAGCACTTCAACTGCCACGCTAAAACCTGGCTGTTTCTTGGCTATATGCTTGTTGCGTGAGGCCAGTTCAGCCAGTTCCTGCGCGGTGACATCAACTGATCCACCGCCGCGCAGATCCAGCACACCAATTGACAGATTCAATAGAGGAAAGATGCGCCAGTTGCCATCCCGGTCTGGCGCCTCAAACCCATTGCGCTGTATATGCTCAGGACGATAGAGCTTGGCACACAACTTCTGGAACTGACTATCCAGGTCTGACAGACGGTTCCGCCAATTGTCGCTGCGCAGCACCAGCATAAAGTCATCACCGCCAATGTGGCCTACAAAGTCGCAATCGGGATCACACAATTCACGCAGAATCTGCGCCAGCCCAAGCAGAATCTCATCACCTTTGCCATACCCATAAATGTCATTGAATGGTTTAAATGAATCCAGGTCGATGTAACACAACCGCGCAGCCAGATTGCCTCTGAGTATTCTGTCGAGGCACTCCTGAATCGATACATTACCCGGCAGCAACGTTAACGGATTGGCTGATTGCGCCTGTCTTATCTGCAGCTCGGTAATCTGGCGTAACACATCGATGACCCTCCCCAGCCCGAGATAGCAGCCATTTTCTGTAATGATAAAATCTTCTTCCAGACGTTGGCGGGCACGACTGGTCAACAGTCGACTGACCCGTTGCAGACTCTGATTGACATCCACGATAAGCGAGTCGTGTTCCATCAACTGGGCTATCGCTTTGCGACCATGCACCTCCTTGGCATAGGGCTTGAGCATGATCTGACTCAATGAGTGGCAGTGGACCGTGCCTATTGGCATATTTTCTTCGTTCAATACTGCAAGGCTGTTCAGACTCGGCTGCTGCTGAAACCGCTGCAATACATCATAAACTTTCTCGTCATGGTAGACAGCGGTCATACCGATAACCAGGCTGTGCAACCCTACTTCATGAATGCCCTTACGCTCTACAGCATCAAGTTTCCGAAGCAGACTTGTGTTGGTCAACGATGGCTCACGCCCCGGTCGTTCAAACCAGTAACCCTGCAGCCAGTCCACACCCATTTCTGACAGTGTGTTGAATTCCTCGGCCAGTTCGATACCTTCTGCCACTACGTGTGACCGGGACGCCTTGGCCATACTGAGAATTGAGCCTACAAACTCACGTTTTACTGCGTCCTTGTGAATACCATCAATAAAGTGACGATCGATTTTCACGTATTCAGGTTTTAACTCAGCCCAAAGTCTCAGACCGGAGTAACCCGCGCCCAGATCATCAATCGCAATCGAGAATCCCAGCTTGCGATAACGTTGCAGTGCCTGCTGCAACAAATCCAGGTTCTCTACCGGTGCCTGCTCTGTCAATTCAATAACAATCTGACGTGGCGTCAGCCCGGTTTCGCGCATCACTGCAAGCGTCCGCGCAGCGTAGTGCTGGGAATCCATCAGGCTGGCAGGCGATATATTGAGAAACAGCATCCCCCGCAATCCCTGTCTGGCAAAATTGATCATCGCACTGCGACCGCACAGGAATTCCAGTTCAGTCAGCAGGCCACACTGCCTGGCAGATTCAAACAGCATCAAGGGGGCGTGCAGAGGACTGTTAGACGGCCCCCGACTGAGCGCCTCATAACCAACGATCATTTTTTCGACACCGGAAACGATGGGCTGAAACAACGTGGAGATGTCTGCGGACTGAATGATCGCCAGAATGGCCGCATGTTGTTGAGACAGTGTCATGTGGTTCAACCGAAAAAACTGGATGTGAACGATACAATGTCATGACGCGATGACAATACTATGACTATTGCGATATGGTGCAATAAAGTTCTAAGCTGTGTGACCGATATAATTTGTTGATGTACCAATTCGCATACCGGATTTAGCGAGGCTGGCTTTGCACCCCATTAGATTGATTCCGGCGGACAACACACCCGTCGGTTGCGGTCAATGCCGCAAGAACCCCATTGAGTTTGATCTGAGTTTTGCCTTTCAGCCGATAGTTCGTGCCAGTAGCCGTAGCATCATCTCCTATGAAGCACTGGCGCGCGGTACGGAGGGACAGGGCTTTGCCTATGTCAAACAGCAGATCAATGATGACAACCTCTATCATTTCGATCAGAGTTGTCGCGTCAAGGCCATTGAACTGGCTACACGCCTCCGGATGACAACCAGCCTCAATATCAACTTTTCGCCAAATGCCGTGTATCGTCCGGAACTTTGTATCCGCACCACATTGGCGGCCGCAGAAAAGTACGGTTTCCCGTTGGATAAAATCCATTTTGAAGTCACCGAAAGTGAGGAAGTTCGCGAAAAAAGCCATCTTGCCAGCATCATTGATGCCTATAAAAAGCTGGGTTTCACTACCGCCATTGACGATTTTGGTGCAGGCTATTCCGGACTGAACCTATTGGCCGAGTTTCAGCCTGATTACATAAAAGTTGACCGGGTGCTGATAGATTTTATTGATGAAAACCCGGTAAAACAGGCCATCGTCGAAGGTGTACTGCTGACCTGCAACAAACTTGGCATTGATGTGCTGGCGGAAGGCGTGGAGCGACGCGAAGAATATGAGTGGCTGCGCGCAGCGGGCATAGACATGTTCCAAGGATATTATTTTGCACGCCCGGGTTTTGAGCAATTGCCATTGGTGCCTGATTCGCTCTTCTGATGCAGGCCTGGTGAATACATTGGACGTTGTGTCCATGGAAATAAAAAAGGGAAGCCAGATCGGCTTCCCTTTTTTATTCACCTTGTTAAGCGTAATACATAACAGTAATCAGAACTGCATCAACACCCGTGCATACAGTCGACGGCCGCGGCCATCAAACTGATAGGCATCGTAGTTCAATGCACCACTGTAGTGGAATGGCAGCTCGGCATTAAAGGCATCCAGTGCACCAACAGTAAAGATACTGGTACCCAGGTTCCGATTAGCCCATTCATGCACGTAGCTGTACTGCAGGTCTACGCTGTGATAGCTGGAGATTTCGCGGTTAACCACTGAACGCACGTAATCATTGCCATTATCAAAGGTATCCTGGTAGGACAGGTTCTGATAGGAGCCGACAAAACGGTTGATGACTGACACAGAATGTGAGGCATCGTTGCTGCTCCAGCTCAACGTCAGATTCCCTTTTTTGTCGGGCAGTGAACGCACCAGCAAGCCATCGCCGGTGGTACCGGACGCATCAAACAGACCGGTTTCACGCAGACCCAGTTCGAGCCCCGGCACATCGCTCAGCTTGTACTGATTCACATAGGTGAAGTCAGTGCTGACACGGAACCGGCCCATGTCGGTATCCCAGCGATAGGACATTTTCAGGTCCATACCGTCCGCAGTCACTTTACCGGCATTGATTGCTGCAGAACTGATGGTCACCAGCGCACCCGTTGTGCTGCCAGCTGAACGCACCACACCCTCTACCACATAGCTGCGCGGATCAACCACACAGTCAAGTCGGGAAAGCGGTATGGTCTGACCACTGGACGTTTTTGAGGCCTCCGGATCACTGCCCCACTGCGCTTCCAGTGCTGACGGATCACATGAGGTGTAAGGATCCATACCAGCATAGGCCGGAGCCGGACTGCTTGAAATGGTACCGTTGAAGACATAATTGGCCGGATTGGCTGCTGCTGCCTGGAATGCTTCGATTTCGTGACCAATGGCGGAAATGCCGGGCTGTGGCATTACCCGGTCTTCAACCTCGAAACGCCAGAAATCGGCATTGATGCTCAGACCTTCCAGAGCGCCTGACGGTGTCCAGATAAAGCCTGCGCTGTACGTATCGGCGTACTCATTGCCAATGTTCGGCGCGGGTGAACCCACTGTATAGGTAGCTTCAGGCTCGGCATTTGCATTGGTTGGCGGCACCATACCGGCTCGCACGGCCTGTGCACTGATCGGATCCCGGAACGTGACTTCACTCGACTCCAGCCCCTCAAGCTGAACACCAATATTTGGTGCACGGAACGACTGAGAGAACGATCCCCTGAAGAGCCAGTCATCTGTCGGCCGCCAGCTAAGCGCCACTTTTGGTGTCAACTCACCACCAATCTGCCCGCCGTAGTCCTCATAACGGAGTGCAATCTGGCTTTCAATACTGTTCAGGAAGGGCAGTGACAATTCCATAAATGCAGAATTGGTTGTGCGGGTATGATCATAATTGAAGATACACTCCGAACATTCGAAGTTATTGGATACATAGCGGTATTCATCGGGTCGGCCATCGGCGCCGAATCCGGCGATTGCGTTCAGACCCGGTTGATTCATCTCCGGCGCAATGGATTTGGCATTCTGGTTACGATACTGACCACCCACCGCAAACTGCGCCATACCACCCTGCATTTCGAACAGTTCACCCGCCAACACGGCGTCAAACACACCCAGTTTGTTGCGCTTGTCTGCCCGGCGAATGGTCGGCATCATCCAGTCAACCAGTTCCTGGGAGTTTGACATGCTGGCATCAGCCTGCCGGGTCAGGAAGGGATTGTAGAACTCACAGCCACCCTGCCCCTGGTTGTTACTGGTAAGCGCCAGCGACAGAGACTCATAGGTATTGAATACAAACCCCGGGAAAAACAGCTGCGTCATGCTGCTGCCCACGAAGTCCCAACCTGTAGGTATGAATGGTGAAATGTGACCTCTGGCGCTGATAAAGTCGAAATCAGACACGCCATTGGGCGTGCAGTTGGGGCCACCCAGACCATTGGCGGCCAGATGTGCGCGATCACGCTGGAAGGTTTTGTATTCCAGTTCAAAGCTGGTACCACTCCAGGAATAACTGACGTCGTAGTTAAAACGACGGTTATTCATGGCAGTGAATTCACCCTTGAACCCAGCCTGTACGCCCAGCGCTTCTGTGCTGCTCATCTGGTTGCCACCGCCGTTGCGCGGTGAACTGCCAATGTTCATGTTCGCGTAGGACGGCGTATTGATACCACCATTGCGAATATCCGTGGGTGCATTGGTGATATCCGCTGCCGTGGGCCGCGTCAGGCCGATGGCCGGTGCAAAATAGCCCAGCTCCATGGGTTGCCCGATGGAGTAGCCACCCCAGGCCGGATTACCCTGGTGGGCACCCGGCTGCGCCAGGAACATGGTGGGTCCGCGGCTGGTGTAAGCGCCGGAATCTGCCCGCTCGATATCACTGCTGGAGTATTGTGCAAATGAGTAGAACTCCAGGCTGTCGCTGAAAGCATGATCAAATGCGCCGGCAATGCTGTCGCGCTCCATACCAACATTCAGTAGTGACCATTGATAGGTATTTTCCCGGCAGGATGCACTGGGTTCGCCGCGTTGAGACGTGCGGGTGCCCACAAAATAGGGCGAACCGTCAGCTGACGCCAGGCTTGAGCACAGCGGGTCAGTAAAGCGAGGTGTGTTCTGACCGCCTTCAGCAACAGCCTGATCAACCAGTGCCTGATTGAGATAGGCCGGATTCACCTGCGAGCCAAACGCCGAATTGACAATCGGAACCCCCAGCCCACCGACCGTACCGGTAAACTCGGATCGCTCATCAAAGTATCTGGCAGCAGAAATGGGCACAGGATCCCGGCGGAACACTTCACCTGAGATCACAAAATGGGTGGAACCGGTGCTGTTGGACCAGCCCCAGATCGCGCTCAGGGTCTGATCCTGATTGCCCATATCTTTTTCGATGGCCTGAACATCACCGTACAGTTCAAAGCCCTCAAACTGATTACGCATGATGATGTTGACCACCCCGGCCACAGCGTCCGAGCCGTACAGTGCCGAACCACCGTCGGTCAGTACTTCCATGCGCTCAACCATCACCAGAGGAATGGTGTTGATATCCACAAACTCCCCACCGGTCGGCGTAGCCGTGGCTGCGGGCGCAAAACGCTTGCCGTTGATCAGGGTCAACGTGGAGTTTTCACCCAGGTTGCGGAGATTGATGTTGGCCATGCCGGACACGTTGCCCATGGAGGCGTTGCCGCCATCAGAGCCTTCGTTACTGACCGAACCGGAGTTGACTTCAAGATTTTTGATGACATCCCATATCTGGGCGGCACCTTGCGCCTCGATGGACGCTCTGTCCACCACCTGAACCGGTGAGGGTGCATCCAGAGCGCTGCCTCTGATATAGGAACCGGTGACAACGACTTCTTCAATATCGGAATCGTCTTGCTGCGCGATGGCAGGCAAACAGGAAATGCTGGCAATCACCCCGATTAACAGGGCATTCTTGCGGAATCCAGGTCTATCAGACATGGGTTTTCCCCCGTGATTATTATTGTAAGATTGTAAAGTTTGCAGTTGTGCGCTTCCTGCACAGGCAATTCGATACATCTCCGGCCCAGGATCCATTGAATCGGCCGGAACTTCAGGGAATCTATTCAGACTGTATCCAATTGAATCTGGCATTGCAATAGAATTTGAACCCGTTCACAGTTTGCTCTGTGACACAGAAAAACAGAATAATCACGATCTATGCATGGCATAAATTGTAATTATGGGGCAAGAGGTACTTGTGCGGGAGTGATCATTAAACGACCAATGGCACACCGGGAGATTACTTCGCGATTGCGTCGTTCATTCCCGGCGTGCCATTGGTCATTCTATCCTTGCAATCAGCCTGATATCAGAGCTGCAACAGGACGCGCGCATACAATCGACGGCCACGGCCGTCAAATACACCTGCATCATAGTTGATGGCACCCGCTTCACGATACGGCAGATCTGCATTAAAGGCATCCAGCGCGCCTACAGTGAAGATGGTTGTACCAAGATTCTGATTGGCCCACTGATGTGTATAGTTGTACTGCAGATCCCAGCTCTGATAGCTGTCGATCTTGCGTTGCACCAGTGACCGTACCAGGTCATTGCCATTGGCAAAGGTGTTCTCATAGGACAGATCACGATATGAGCCGATGAAACGCGTAATCACAGATACACCATGATTATTGCGCATCCAGCTCAGGCTGATGTTGCCCTTGTTGTCTGGCAGTGACCGCACGAGGTTACCGTCTCCCGTCGTTCCGGCAGCGTCAAACACACCGGTTTCCAGCAGACCCAGTTCCAGTCCGGGTACATCCTTCAGCGTGTACTGACGCACGTGGGTGTAGTCCAGACCCGCACGGAAGCGGCCCCAGTCATTGTCCCAGGTGTAACCCACTTTCAGGTCAACACCGTCGGCAATGATTGTGCCGGCGTTGATGGTGCTGAGCTGGGTAGTCGTCAGAGCACCGGTAGATACACCAAAGGTACGCACGACACCTTCAATCTGGTAGGCGGCAGGGTTGACCACACAGTCCAGTCGCGAACCTGGCACCACATCCCGGAAACCGGTAACACCACCCGGCACTCCCTGGTTGTCAGGGTTGGTGCCATACTGCGCTTCCAGCGCATTCGGGTCGCAGGGTGTCAACTGATCCAGATTGGCCCACTCGCCGGTACGGGTTGACGGAATTGTTCCATTCAGGATGTAGTTGGACGGATCTGCAGCAGCCACCTTGAAACGCTCCAGTTCCTCTGCAATGGCAGAAATACCTGGTTGTGGGAGTACCTTGTCGGTGAGCTCAAAGCGCCATACATCAGCTGTCACATTCAGGCCTTCCAGACGACCAGCCGGTGTCCAGACAAAACCGGTGCTGTAGGTATCCGCATACTCATTACCAACATCCGGCGCAGGCCCGCCCAGTGTGTAGGTGAAGTTGGGCAGCGCATTGTCGTTGCTGACCGGCAACAGGCCGGCACGCACAGCCTGGTTACGCAGGGGATCGCGGAAGGTATTGCTGGAAGACTCCAGACCCTCTTCGACTATGCCCACGTTTGGTGCGCGGAACGATTGTGAGTAGGACCCACGCAGCAACAGGGTGTCGCTGGGACGCCAGCTCATGGCGACCTTGGGCGTCAACTCACCCCCAATACGCCCGCCGTAGTCTTCGTAGCGCAGCGCAATCTGGGTTTCAACATTGTTGATAAACGGCAGTGATAATTCGCCAAAGACAGCTTTTATGTTGCGATCGTTGCTGTAATTGAAAATACACTCCGAGCACTCAAAGTTGTTGCTCACATAATGTGTTGTATTGGGTGCCCCGTTTGTACCCCACTCCAGAATAGCGTTCGGCAGTCCCGGCTGATTCATTGCTGGCGCATTGGATTTGTTATTCTGCATCCGGTATTGTCCGCCCACCGCAAACTGTGCAGTACCACCGGACATTTCCATCAGCTCACCGGAAATGACCGCGTCGATCACACCCAGTTTGTTACGCTTGTCCGCGCGTTTGACGGTCGGATTCATCCAGTCCATCAATTCCTGATCGTTGGCCAGATCGGGATTGGTCATTGACGTCAGGAATGGGTTGTAGAACATGCAACCGTCCTGACCATGGTTGTTACTGGTCAGCGCCTGCGAAATGCTTTCGCGGGTGGTAAATACAAACCCCGGGAAGAAGGTCTGGGTATAACCCTTGTAGTAAGCCTGGTTGCTCACATTCCACATGGTCGGCAGGGCACCGCCAAGGGGGCCCGGTTCATCACGGAAATTGAAGTCGCTGATGCCGTTTGGTGTGCAGTTGGGACCGCCCAGACCATTGACCGCCAGTTCGGCACGGTCACGCTGGAAGGTCTGATATTCCTGCTCAAAACTGGTACCACTCCAGGAGTAACTGACGTCGTAATTGAAACGACGGTCATTCATGGCATAGAACTCGCCTTTCAGGCCAGCCTGCACACCCAGAGTATGTGTCTCGGTGATGTTGCTGTTACCACCCATACGCGGGGTGTTGCCTGCCTGAACGCTGGCATAGAACGGCACGTTGAGACCGCCATTGGCCAGGGTATTCGGGGCGTTCGGAATGCTCGTTGGTCGTGTCAGACCCGCTTTGTCCGCGTAGTAACCCAGTTCCGCCGTTTTACCAATGGCATACCCGCCCCAGGCGGGGTTGCCGATATGGGAACCCGGTGCCGCCAGAAACACGGTTGGGCCACGGGTGCCGTTGGCACCACTGTCGGATCGCTCAATCGTTGAGTCAGAATACTGGAAGAATGAGTAGAATTCTGCGCCTTCGCTGAACGTATGGTTAAACGCACCGGCAATACTGTCACGCTTCATGCCCACCTGCATGAAATTCCACTCTTCCGTGAACTCGCGACAGGTACCGCTGTTGGCACCACGCTGATCGGTTCGGGTTCCGGTAAAGAATGACCGGCCATCAGCTGAGGTCAGGTCATCACACAGGGGATCCGTCAATACCAGTGTTGCCGAGCCACCCTCTGCGATATTGCGCTGGGTCAGCGTATTATTGATGTAGGCAGAGTTGATATTGGAGCCAAACGCCGGGTTGGCCATGGTGGCTGCTATGTTGCCGGCGATTCCGCCAACCACACCCGTGTATTCAGCATTCTCATCGTAGAAATTGCCGTATTCAACCTGAACCGGGTCGCGCCGGAAGGTTTCACCGGAGATCACAAAGTGGGTATTGCCGCTGTCGCTGGCCCAGCCCCAGATGGCACTGCCGGTTTTATCCTGACGACCACGGGCAGCATCCAGTGCCTGCACATCGCCGTAAACTTCCAGTCCTTCAAACTCGGTGCGCATGATCACGTTGACCACGCCTGCAACCGCATCTGAACCGTAAAGTGCGGAACCACCATCCGTCAGCACTTCGACCCGCTCAACCATCACCAGAGGGATGGTATTGATGTCAACAAACTCGCCACCACTGCGGGTCACGGTTGCCGCAGACACCTGGCGCTTGCCGTTGATCAGGGTCAGGGTAGAGTTTTCCCCCAGGTTCCGCAGATTGACGTTGGCAGTACCGGACAGTGCCTGCCCTTCGCCCGACCCTTCGTTGGTAAATGAACCTGAGTTGATTTCGAGATTTTTGATCACGTCCCAGATCTGGGCCGCGCCTTGCGCCTCGATTGACGTTCTGTCAACCGTGGTGACGGGTGATGGTGCATCCAGCGGACTGCCTCGCAGATAGGAGCCGGTGACCACAACTTCTTCAATGTCTGACTCTTGCGCAAACACAGGCAGACAACTTACGCCAGACATCATGCCGGTCAGCATGAGTGCCTTCTTACGGAAAGCAGGTCGCATTAACATGCGATTTCCCCCTAAATTATTATTGTTGGAAACGTATATATGACAAACGCGCATCCTGCGCACCCGTTCAATACTACTTCGGCATCATGCCGAAACTACAGGGAACGGGGTCGACTGTAACTAATTGAAACTGGCAAAGCAATCAAATTGAACGGGTTCAGCGCAAATTTGACGGAATCAAAGGAAGACGAGGGGGAGCGGGCAGGAATCGGGTATCACACTCAAAAAAAAGGGTCAGCCCGGTTTGTGCGGACTGACCCTTTTCAGATCAGGCAATGACTGCCTTTATGTCAGAACTGCAATAATGCCCTCGCATAAAGACGACGACCACGACCATCGAATGTATAGGCATCATAATTCAACGCCCCACTGTAGTGGAAAGGCAGTGTGGCATTGAATGCATCCAGCACTCCGAACGTCAGTATCGACGTACCCAGACTCTCATTGGCCCATTCATGTACATAGTTGTACTGAAGATCCACACTTGAGTAGCTGGAGATCTTCCTGTTGACAATAGAGCGCACATAATCGTTGCCATTGTCATAAGTATCCTGATACTGCAGGTTACTGTACGAACCGATAAACCGGGTAATGGCAGTCAGAGAGTGTTTGGTGCTGTTACTGGACCAGCTCAATGTCAGGTTACCTTTTTTGTCCGGCAGGGATCGAACCAGCAATCCGTCACCGGTGTTGCCTGCCGCGTCAAAAATACCAGTCTCACGCAGCCCCAGTTCCAGCCCCGGCACGTCATTCAACGTATACTGATTAACATACGTAAAGTCCGTACCGACACGGAAACGGCCATAGTCGGTGTCCCAGCGATAGCCCAGCTTGATATCAACACCATCGGCAACCACTTCGCCCGCATTGATGCTTGAACTCATGATCGTGATAAGGCCTGCGTTGGTGCTGCCAACAGAGCGAACCACGTTATCAACCACATAGGTGCGCGGATCTACCACACAATCCAGTCGCGAAAACTCGATGACCTGACCTGCCGCATTTCTGGAGTTCTCAGGATTTGTCCCCCATTGTGCTTCGAGTGCTGAAGGATCACAGGGTACAAACAGGTTGGCAGCACTCGCTGAAATGGTATGGTTGTAGATGTAATTTGACTGATCCTGAGCCGACACTTTAAAGGCTTCAATTTCGTGAGCGATAGAGGAAATACCCGGTTGTGGCATTACCCTGTCCTTAACCTCAAAACGCCAGAAATCAGCGTTGACACTAAGCCCTTCCAGCCGCCCGGCTGGTGTCCAGATAAATCCGGTGCTGTAGGTATTGGCTGATTCGTTGCCGATATTGGGCGCCGGCGCCCCCATCAGATAAGTCGAATTGGGCAACGCGTTTTCGTTATTTGCCGGCACCAGCCCGGCCCTCACCTCCTGATTGCGCAGCGGATCGCGGAAAGTTGTGGAACTGGACTCCAGCCCCTCCTTCTCCACGCCTATATTTGGCGCCCGGAACGACTGGGAGAATGAAGCACGAACCAGCAACTCATCAACCGGCCTCCAGCTCAGAGCAACCTTGGGAGTCAGCTCGCCGCCAATATTACCACCGTAGTCCTCGTATCGAATCGCCAGCTGACTTTCTACACGGTTCCAGAAAGGCAGCGACAGTTCCCCAAAAATGGCTCTTACGTTACGGTCATGGTCGTAGTTGAACGCACACAGGGAACATTCATAGTTATTGCTGACATAATGATAGCTGTTGGGCACACCGTTGGCGTCATAACCCAGAATTGCCTGGGGCAATCCGGGCAGGTTAAGCTCGGGCGCGATCGACTTATTATTCTGCATACGGTACTGGGCACCAACCGCAAACTGCGACATGCCACCGGCCAGCTCTATCATTTCACCAGCTAGCACCGCGTCAATCACGCCCAGCTTGTTGCGCTTGTCGCCTCTGCGCACCGTCGGCAGCATCCAGTCTATCAATTCGGGCGAGTTTGCTAACGCTGCGTCAGACTGGCGAGTGAGGAAAGGGTTATAGAACATGCAACCACCCTGACCATGGTTGTTACTGGTCAGTGCGAGGGATGTACTTTCCCGTGTTGTAAACACAAACCCCGGGAAAAAGGTCTGGGTAAACGCTGCCCCGTAATAATCCCATCCGGTTGGCAAGGCAGGTGAAATGTGTCCCCGGGCCGACACAAAGTCGAAATCCGGTCTGCCATTGGGAGTACAGTTGGGTCCACCCAGCCCGTTGGCTGCCAGTTCTGCCCGGTCACGCTGGAAGGTCTTGTATTCCTGCTCAAAACTGGTGCCGCTCCACGAGTACCCGATATCGTAGTTAAAACGGCGATTATTCAGCGCGTAAAACTCGCCTTTGATGCCTGCCTGCACACCAACGGTTTCGGTAATGTTCATCTGGTTATTGGCGCCGGTTCTGGGTGAACTACCGATATTCATATTGGCATACATGGGCACATTAGGACCACCGTTAGCCAGTGCAATCGGTGCATTGGTTATGGAGCCCGGCGCTGGCCGGGTCAGGCCGGCGGCTGGTGCAAAATAACCCAGCTCCATAGGCTGGCCAATAGAATATCCAGCCCAGGCCGGATTGCCCACACTGGAACCCGGGGCTGCCAGAAACACTGTAGGCCCGCGACTGGTGTATACACCAGAGTCGGCCCGCTGGATATCACTCTTGGACCATTGCGCAAAGCTGTAGAACTCCATACTGTCGCTGAAGGTATGATTGAATGCACCCGCGATACTGTTGCGCTCCATGCCCACATTAAGCAGAGACCACTCATACGAGTCCTCCCGGCAACTGGAACTCGGACTGCCGCGCTGGGCAGTTCGTGTACCTACAAAATACGGCGTTCCGTCACCGGAGGTCAGACTGAAACACAATGGATCCGTGTATTGAGGCGTACTGGACCCACCCTCAGCAATTCGCTGCTGCATTACTTCCTGGTTAAAATACGCCGGATTCACTACCTGACCAAAAGCACCCACAGCCACAAGTGTGCCCATGCCACCAACCGTGCCGGTAAATTCCGATTTACCATCAAAATACCTTGCTGCGGTAATAGGCACGGGATCCCGTCTGAATACTTCGCCAGACAGAACAAAATGTGTGTCGCCCGTATCATTGGCCCATCCCCAGATTACACTGGCGGTGCGATCCTGATTGCCGGCTTCTTTGGCAATCGCCTGAATATCACCATAAACCTCCAGCCCCTCAAACTGGGTACGCATGATCACGTTGACAGCACCGGCCACAGCGTCCGATCCATAAAGCGCCGACCCGCCATCGGTCAACACTTCCAATCGCTCCACCATGACCAGGGGGATTGTGTTGATATCCACAAACTCTCCGCCAGTCGGGGTTGTGGTCGCTGCTGATACCTGACGTTTGCCGTTAACCAGTGTCAACGTGGAGTTTTCACCCAGGTTCCGCAGATTGACGTTGGCTGTGCCGGACAGGTTACCCATCGTTGCGCTGCCGCCATCGCTGCCTTCATTACTGATTGAACCTGAGTTTATTTCGAGATTCTTGATAACGTCCCAGATCTGGGCCGCACCCTGCGCTTCAATAGAAGCTCTGTCCACCACCTGAACAGGTGACGGCGCGTCAAGTGGGCTGCCGCGCAGATATGAGCCGGTTACCACCACTTCTTCAACATCGGGATCCTGAGAGTCTTGCCCGTAGGCAGGCAGGCATGTCATGCCAGAAATCACACTGGCCAATACCAGTGTTTTTTTGCGGAATGCGGGTCGGTGAACCATGATTGTTCCCCCATAGTTATTGTTATTGACGAAGGTTAAATGCTTTCTTTCGGGTCTTGCCCAAGCACTTCGCTACGACCCCGGCGTCAATCCGTTAATTAATGCCGGGAAAACAGGGAATCAACCTGAATCTATCCAATCACAATTGGGAATGCAATCAATTTTGAACAAAGATATTGCAATACGGCGGCGGGAATGATAAGCACCATGAATAACGTTTATTCAATTACCTTATAACAGCGTCATTTACCACCCACAGGGCGCCGGCGTGCGCCGGATCCCGCTAAAAACACGGGACTCCGGCGCAGCCAGACAACTATCAGAACTGCATCAGCGCCCGTGCGTACAGACGACGGCCACGACCATCAAACACACTGGCATCATAGTTCAATGCCCCGGCATAGCGGAACGGCAGCTCAGCGTTAAACGCATCATGCATACCTACGGTAAATACCGCAGTACCCAGGTTGCTGTCAGCCCACTCATGCAGGTAGCTATATTGCAAATCAATGCTGTTATAGCTGGCGATCTTTTCCTTGACCACTGATCTCACATAGTCATTGCCATTCTCAAAGGTGCTGGCATAGGCAAGATCCTGATAGGAACCTACAAACCGCGAAATGGCCGTCACACTGTGCTTCAGGCTGTTGCTGGACCAGTTCAGGGTGATATTGCCCTTCAGATCAGGCAATGAGCGCACCAGAATGCCGTCACCGGTGGTACCCGCGGCATCAAATACGCCGGTTTCCAGCAGACCAAGCTCCAGACCCGGCACATCAATCAGCTCATAGCTGTTGACGTAGGTGAAGTCGGAACTGGCACGGAAACGTCCAAAATCCGTCTCCCAGCTATAAGCCAGTTTCAGGTCTATGCCGTCTGATTCAATCTTGCCGGCATTGATGGTTGAGCTGAGAATGGTGATCAGTCCCGCTGTGGTGCTGCCAACCGAGCGAACCACGTTAGGCACGACATAGGCCGCCGGATCAACAACGCAGTCCAGTCTGGAACCCTCAATCACACCACCCGCGGAGTTCTGGGAGTTTACCGGATCACTGCCCCACTGTGCTTCCAGTGCCACCGGATCGCAGGATACGTTACGCACTTCTGCATCACTTCCCAGTGAGCTGTTGAATACGTAATTGGCGTTATTCTGCACAGCCTGCTCAAACGCAGTAATTTCATCCGCAATCGAAGAAATGCCCGGCTGTGGCAGAACCCGATCCTTCACTTCAAAGCGCCAGTAATCCAGACCAGCACTCAGGCCATCCAGCGTACCGGAAGGTGTCCACTGCAAACCCATATTGTAGGTATTGGCGGATTCATTCCCCACATCGGGTGCGGGTGCACCGACAGAATAGGTGGTGTTGGGCTGGGCGTTTTCATTGGTTGCGGCCAGCAGACCTGCTCGCACCGCCTGATTGCGAATCGGATCGCGGAACGTTACCTCGCCGGCTTCCAGTCCTTCCTTGACCACGCCCAGGTTGGGCGCACGGAATGACTGAGAGAATGAACCGCGCAGCAACAGGTCATCAAACGGGCGCCAGCTGGCTGCCAGTTTGGGTGTCAGCTCTCCGCCAATTGAGCCGCCGTAGTCCTCGTAGCGCACTGCCAGCTGGGTTTCCACATTTGCCAGCAGCGGCAGTGAGAATTCCGTGAACAACGCTCTGACGTTACGATCGTTGTCGTAGTTGAAGATACACTGGGAACATTCGTAGTTGTTGCTGACGTAATGGAACTCGTTGGGAACGCCATTGGTATCATACCCGAGAATGGCATTGGGCAGACCCGGCAGGTTCAGATCCGGCGCGTTAGACTTGTTGTTCTGCTTACGGAACTGGGCACCTACGGCAAACTGCGCCATGCCGCCTTCCATCTCAAACAGTTCACCGGCCATTACTGCATCAAACACGGCCAGCTTGTTGCGTTTGTCCGCCCGCTTGACCGTTGGCATCATCCAGTCCACCAGCGCCTGCGAGTTGGCCAGATCCGCATCAGTCATCTGTGTCAGGAAGGGGTTGTAAAACATGCAACCATCCTTGCCCTGATTGTTGCTGGTCAGCGCCAGCGACAGGCTTTCACGGGTATTCAGTACAAACCCCGGGAAGAATGTCTGTGTCAGGCCCGCGCCATAGGCTCCCCAGAACGTAGGGATCTGCGGTGCCAGACCCATCTGGGTGGCCAGATTGTTGGCGGCCTGAAATGCTGCCGGATGCTGCGCACCGGCACTCAAAAAGTCAAAGTCGGCTCGACCATTCGGTGTACAGTTGGGACCACCCAGTCCATTGGCTGCCAGCTCGGCACGGTCGCGCTGGAAAGTCTGGTATTCGAGCTCGAAACTGGTGCCACTCCAGGAGAATCCGACGTCGTAGTTAAATCGTCGGTTGTCCAGGGCGTAGAACTCACCTTTCAGACCGGCCTGGACACCCAGGGTTTCCGTCTCGTTGCGATTGGTATTGCCACCCTGACGCGGTGCATTGCCAATATTGATGTTGGCATACATCGGGACGTTCGGACCACCGTTGTAGCCGGCGATCGGTGCATTGGGTATGGACGTTGGTGGCTCCAGGCCAATCAGACCGGCCATAGAACCCAGCTCACTGTAACGGCCAATGGCATAACTGGCAGGTACACCAAACGGAATCAACGGGTTACCCACATGTGCACCAGGTTGTGCAAGCATGACAGCCGGGCCACGTGAACTGACTGCGCCTGAGTCAGAGCGCTCAATATCGGTTTGTGACCATTGCATAAATGAGTAGAATTCAGCTTTCTCGCTGAAGCTGTGGTTGAATGCACCTGCGATGCTCTGCCGCTCCATGCCGACTGCCAGCAGACTCCAGTCATAAGAATATTCACGGCAGGTTGCGCTGGGCTGACCACGCTGTGCGGTGCGGGTACCCACAAAAAACGGCGTGCCATCTGCCGAGCTCAATTCATCACACAGCGGATCCGTGTAACGCAACTGGCTGTTACCGCCTTCGGCGACGGCCTGATCTATGACCGCCTGATTTATGTAATCCTGATTCAGACGCGCACCGAAGGATGCCTGATTGACAATGGTGCCCATGCCGCCCACGGTTGCGGTGAATTCCGAGTTCTCATCAAAATATCGCGCGTCCTTGATGCCTACCGGATCGCGCTGGTACATTTCACCGGCCAGCACAAAGTTGGTTGCACCTGAGTCGCTGGCCCAGCCCCAGATGGCGCTGGCAGTTTTATCAAACTTGTCGCCGGCCTTTTCGATGCCCTGAATATCACCATACAACTCCAGACCCTCGAAGTCAGTGCGCATGATGATATTGACCGCACCGGCAACTGCATCGGAACCATACAGCGCCGAGCCACCGTCGGTCAGCACCTCAAGGCGTTCGACCATGACCAGAGGAATTGTATTGATATCAACAAATTCGCCACCGGACGGCGTCGTAGTTGCTGCGGCCACCTGACGTTTGCCATTGATCAATGTCAGTGTGGAGTTCTCACCCAGGTTGCGCAGGTTGATATTGGCCGTACCGGACAAGGTGCCAAGTGACGCATTGCTGCCTTCAGCACCTTCATTGGTGATAGAGCCTGAATTGATTTCGAGATTCTTGATGACATCCCATATCTGCGACGCACCTTGCGCCTCCATGGATGTTCTGTCGACCACCTGCACGGGTGAAGGTGCATCGAGGGGGCTGCCACGAAGATAGGAACCGGTGACAACTACTTCTTCTACTGCTACATCGGACGCATTCTGAGCGTAAGCGGGAATGAGGGCCAGCCCTGATACAACTCCCGCAATCATGCGTGCCAAATTCGTCTTGCCAGGCAATCTGGACATGAAAGACTTCTCCTGATTATTTTTATGTAAAATGCCGGAACTTCGGTTACATGCTGCTTATTTATCCAGGCTATTCAAAACTTCACCGCAGCGTCCGGCCAGCAACAGGCAGATAAAAGACACACGGTACCCCTATGAAAAGCGCTGTAACGATAGCCAATCGGATGGCCGTTTGCAAACGAATTAACGCCGGAACAACTCTCTCTGCCCCTTATAAAATCGGAGAATAAACTTCATCACTCACTGTTATTTTGCCTGTCTGAAACTATTTGGTTTCCAGACACTGCGACCTGAGGCAAACTGGCCGGATGCACTTTAAACACTTACTGAAAAAAATTCGCAAGGTGGTACGCAGCATTGCAATTGCCGCGTTGCTGCTGACGGGTATTGTTGCAGGCCTGCTACCGGCAGCACTGGGACTCATGCTGCGCCAGCAGGTCACGCCGATGCTGGAAAATCTCAGCGCTGCACGCGAACAGAGCGAATCACTGAAAGTCAGCGTTGAACAGTCACATGCCGGCTGGTTCAACAGCAGTTACCAGCTCCGGTTGCAGGGCACGGTGCTGTCCTCCGACGGGCAATCTTCCGCGGAGCAGACCGTGTTGTTGTCGATGATGCACGGACCGCTGATCTGGCACCTGTACAATAGCCTGTTCGCCGTGGCTGAGTTGCAACTGATTAACCTCAGCCCGGTAACCGGCCCGGACACTCCGCATTTATCCGGATCAGGCTTGCTGACGCTGGATGAGACTTTGAATCTGCGACTACGCGCCATTGCGGGCTTCAGTGCACTGGGTGGCGACCACTGGCTGGACCTGCGCATGCAATGGCCGGCCCTGGCGCAGATCTGGCCGGTCGATTTGCAGCGCTGGCCGGTGCGGGCGGAGTTGAAGATTGATGCTGATGCCAGGGCGCTGGCTGCCGGCCCTGCAGCCGACGCCCTGGACGTGTATGAGCAGCAGAAGTGGACACGTCTCAGCAACGGCCGGGCGCTGACGCAGATCAGGCTTGACCGGGAGATACTGGACATCAACGGTAACACACTGCCACTGGCCCTGTTTTTTGCCCGGGATGACTAACTGGCAGAGTGCGGGGGTATAGGGCAGGCAGGGGTTTAAGCACGCAGAGGTTTACTATAGAATAGGCGACCAATTTACTCAGGTATTCGTCGGCCATGCACCCCACCCCTTCGTCCCACAAGCCCCGCCACCTGTTCTCGTACCCGCGCTACTGGGCGGAGTGCTTTGGCACGGCGCCGTATCTGCCGATGTCACGCCAGGAAATGGATCAATTGGGCTGGGACAGCTGCGATATCATCATTGTTACGGCAGACGCCTATGTGGATCATCCCAGCTTCGGCATGGCGGTAGTGGGCAGATTGCTTGAAGCGCAGGGTTTTCGCGTTGGCATTATTGCCCAGCCTGACTGGCACAGCGCCGAACCCTTCAAGGCGCTGGGTGAACCCAATCTGTTTTTTGGGGTCACCGGCGGCAATATGGACTCGCTGATCAACCGCTATACTGCGGACCTGCGAATCCGCAGCGATGATGCCTACACACCCAACGCCGAAGCCGGCAAACGCCCCGACCGCTCGGTGATTGTCTACAGTCAGCGATGCCGCGAAGCATATTACGATACCCCCATCGTGATTGGCGGTATTGAAGCGAGTCTGCGCAGGATAGCCCAGTACGACTACTGGAGCGACCAGGTGCGTCAGTCCGTGCTGATCGACTCCAATGCGGACATCCTGTTGTATGGTAATGCCGAGCGCGCGCTGGTGGAAGTTGCACATCAGATTGCGGGTGGACGTTGCGTTGCCGACATGATCGATCTACGCGGCACAACCGTCGTGCGCCGCTCCATGCCGGCGGGCTGGACCGAAATTGATTCTACGCGTATTGACTGGCCCGGCCGGATTGACCAGATCCCCAACCCCTACGATGTACCGCACGACCAGGTCACCGAGCCCGACGCTCGCAAACTGCGCGAATCCGGCGATGTAAAAACGGACCAGGATGTCTCCAGCGTGCGCATTATTCCCCTGCCGCTGCACCGCAAGTATGACAGCAACCCGGAAACCACCTATATCCGCCTGCCGCCATTTCACAAAGTGAAAAAGGACCCGGCGCTGTATGCTCATGCTTCTCGCATTCTGCATCAGGAGTCCAACCCCTATAATGCCAAGGTGCTGGTGCAAAAACATGGCACTCTGGATGTGTGGGTCAATCCCCCGCCCATCCCGCTGGAAACCGATGAGATGGATGGTGTGTTTGACCTGCCCTATCAGCGCCGGCCCCACCCGTCGTATGGCGATGCCAGAATTCCGGCTTACGACATGATCAAGACATCGGTCAACATCATGCGCGGCTGTTTTGGCGGCTGTACATTCTGTTCGATTACCGAACACGAAGGTCGCATCATTCAGAGCCGTTCGGAAGAATCGATACTGAAAGAGATTGAGAAAATCCGCGACATGGTGCCCGGTTTTACCGGCACAATTTCGGATCTGGGCGGACCGACCGCCAATATGTACAAGCTGAACTGCAAGTCGCACGATATCCAGAAAAACTGCAAACGTCTTTCCTGTGTGTATCCGACCATCTGTCAGCATCTGAACACCGATCACAGCCCGACGACACAGCTTTACCGCAAAGCCCGTGCTGTGCCGGGAGTAAAACGCGTGGCAATCGCATCAGGCCTGCGCTATGACCTCGCGCTAAAGGATCCGGAGTATGTTGAAGAACTGGTAACTCACCATGTTGGCGGTTATCTGAAAATTGCACCTGAGCACAGTGAAGATAAAACCCTGTCGAAAATGATGAAGCCGGGCATCAACACCTACGACGAATTCAAAAAAATGTTTGATCACTTCTCGGCCAAGGCCGGCAAGGAACAGTACCTGATTCCGTATTTTATTGCCGCACACCCGGGCTCTGATGATGAGGACATGATGAACCTGGCGCTATGGTTGAAGAAATACAAATTCAAACCTGACCAGGTGCAGACGTTTTACCCATCACCCATGGCGCTGGCCACCGCAATGTATTATTCGGGTAAAAATCCATTGAAAAAAGTGACCTACAAGAGCGAATCTGTCAGCGCCTGCAAGGACATAGAACAACGCCGTATCCAGAAAGCGTTTCTGCGCTATCACGATGAGAAAAACTGGCCCCTGCTACGCACTGCTTTACGCAAAATGGGCCGTGAAGATCTGATCGGCAGCGGACCACAGCACCTGGTACCCGATGACAAACCCAACCGCCCCGGTCAGCGCCAGGGTCAGGTCAGAGCGGGCAAGCGCCGGCCGGTTAAAGCGGCCGGGCGCCGCCGCGTGCACTAACAGACTGTTGAAGAACCATCTGTCAGGGAGTCTGTCAGACTCCCTTTTTAACGCTTGTTCTTGAGGGCCTGTTCAAACAGCGCCGCCATGGTGCCAGTCTGGCGCTTATTATCTGCAGCTGCGGCAAAATCCTTTTTGCCGCGTGTCGAGGCGTTCCGCTGATCGCTGCGCGGAGCCGGACGCGACGAGCGGCTCTCGCCTTCCACCGGCAACGGATCGTTCAAACGCATGGTCAGCGCGATGCGTTTGCGTTCCCGATCCACTTCCATCACCTTGACCTTGACAATCTGACCCGCCTTGACGACGTCATGAGGATCCTTGACAAAGGTGTCGGCCAGCGCGGAAATATGCACCAGACCATCCTGATGCACACCCACATCCACAAACGCACCAAAATTAGTTACATTGGTTACTGTCCCCTCCAGCACCATACCCGGCACCAGGTCCTTAATTTCTTCAACGCCCTCCTTCAGTTCCGCCGTACGGAATTCGCCTCGCGGATCACGGCCGGGTTTTTCCAGTTCCTTGAGAATATCCTCGACCGTGGGCAGACCATATTGCTCACTGACGTAGTCCGATGCCTTCAGGGTTCGCAGAAACGCGGCGTCGCCAATCAGTGACTTCACATCGCGACCGTGCCGTTTGGCGATGGCTTCAACCAGTGCGTAGGATTCCGGATGAACCGAGGATCCATCGAGCGGATTCTCACTTTCCTGCACGCGCAGAAAACCTGCCGCCAGCTCAAACGATTTTTCACCAAAACGCGGCACCTTTTTTAAATCGTGCCTGCTGCGAAACTGACCATTCTTATCTCTGAACTCAAGGATATTGTTCACCAGCGTCTGGGTCAGACCGGAAACCCGCTTCAGCAGCGGTGCCGATGCCGTGTTGACGTCCACACCCACTGCGTTCACACAGTCCTCCACTACAGCATCCAGACTGCGTGACAATTTCACCTGACTGACGTCATGCTGATACTGCCCGACCCCGATCGACTTGGGTTCAATCTTCACCAGTTCAGCGAGCGGATCCTGAAGACGACGCGCGATGGAGACCGCACCGCGTATGGTCACATCCAGATCGGGCAACTCCTGCGACGCAAACTCGGAGGCGGAATACACTGACGCCCCCGACTCATTAACGATCACTTTCTGAAGCCTGAACTGCGGAAACTGTTTGCAGAATTCACCAACAAACTGATCTGTCTCCCGCGAGGCCGTACCATTGCCAATACTGATCAGCTGAACATGATAGTGTTCGCACATCTTTTTCAGCACAGCAGCCGCTTCCGCGGTCCGGTGCTGTGGTGCGGTCGGAAAAATGGCGCCATGATCCAGCACCTTGCCCGTATCCCCGACCACACACATTTTGACCCCGGTACGAAGTCCGGGATCCAGGCCAATGGTGACCTTTTTCCCTGCCGGGGGCGCCAGCAACAGATCCTTGATATTGCGCGCAAACACGTCAATGGCATCTTCCTCGGCCTGGTCACGCAGCTGGGTCAGAAAATCAGTTTGCAAGTGGGAGTGAACTTTTACCCGCCAGGTCCAGCGCACCACATCCTGCAGCCAGCTGTCTGCAGCTCTACCTTCATCACGGATGTTCCAGTGCGATCCGATCATGGCCTCGCAGGTATGACGGACAGGTGGCGCGTCGGCAACAACAGGTATATCTATTTTGATGTTAAGAATACCCTCATTGCGTGCGCGAAATAATGCCATGACCCGGTGCGGGGGTATTTTGACAACCGCTTCGGAAAACTCGAAATAATCACGATACTTGGCACCTTCCTGTTCCTTCCCCGGAATCAGTTCGGCAATGACATGGGCATTCTGCCAGAAAAAATTGCGCAGCTTGCCCAGCAGGGCCGCATCCTCGCCAAACTGTTCGATCAGAATGTGACGCGCGCCATCCAGCACCGCCTTGACATCCGCAAACCCGGCCTCAGCGTTAAGGTAATTTTCGGCTTCAGATTCCGGAGACAATGCAGGATTGTCATACAGTGCATCGGCCAGTGGTTGCAGACCGGCTTCGCGCGCAATCTGGGCCCGCGTGCGACGTTTGGGTTTGTATGGCAGATACAAATCTTCAAGCGTTGTTTTGGTCGTCGCCTGACGAATCTGCCCTTCCAGTGCCGGGGTCAGTTTTTCCTGCTCGGCGATACTCTTCAGAATGACGGCACGGCGATCCTCCAGCTCACGCAGATACAGCAGCCTTTCCTGCAGTTTACGCAGCTGTATGTCGTCCAGTCCGCCAGTCACCTCTTTGCGGTAACGGGCGATAAATGGCACCGTTGCGCCGTCATCCAACAATGTAACGGTAGCGGCAACCTGCTCTGCTCTGGCGCCAATTTCGTCTGCTATCTGGTTAAACATTACTGATGTCACTCGGTACGATTCCTTCTCTTGCATATGTTCGTTGATTATTTTTTACGTGTGTTGCCGGTGCTGATGACTGCCCGTTTAACATGATCGTCAACATAGGTCAGCACACCACGCAGGATATTTACTTCCATGGCATCAGGACGAATCCGCCCAAACAGCCTGCGCATCCGCGGCATCAATAACCGGGGATTTTTCGGATCATGAAAATCCATATCCACCAGTACCTGTTCGAGATGCGCATAAAAGAGTTCCAGCTGATGGTTGTCGGCCTTGGGTACATCCCAGTACTCCGCTTCCACCTCCGGATCATAAAAATCACTGACAGGCTCTGGTTGCAGTGCCTTGCCGGATGCGATCGCTTCCAGCATTGCCACCCTGACCTCATAACAGATGACCATGACCGCAGCCGCCAGATTCAGGGAGCTGTATTCTTCGTTGGCAGGAATCTGCACATGATAGTGACACAGCTGCAGTTCTTCATTGTTCAGGCCGCTGTCCTCGCGACCAAACACCAGCGCCACTTTGTGCTCTCCGGCATCGGCGACCACATGGTTGGCACATTGCCTGGGTGACAGTACCGGCCACGGCATGCGACGCGAACGCGCACTGGCACCTATCACGAGGGAGCAATCCGCCACAGCCGCCTGCAGATCCGGATAGACCTGCGCCTGTGCCAGAATATCGGTAGCCGAGGCTGATCGCCAAACGGCAACATCACTGGGATAGTCTTGCGGGTCGACCAGTCGCAGGTTGGGAATTCCCATATTTTTTAGTGCCCTGGCCGCCGCACCGATATTGCCGGGATGCGAGGTATTGACCAGCACAACATGAATATTCGAGAAATCAGCAAGTTTCAATGATGCACTCCAGCTTGAACGTTAAAACGGGACCGGATTATAACAACTAGTTGAGGACTGACAGCCAGCATTTTGCTATTATCGCCCGCTGAATCCTCTTGAGCAGCCAGTTAGCCACAAATATGCATCCAGTCATCAATATTGCCCTCAGGGCAGCGCGCAGCGCCGCAGAACAGATCGCCCACGTCAGTGACCGCCTCGAGCGGATCAGCATTGTCGAAGATCATGGCGGTAATCTTGTCACCAGTATGGATCTGGATGCGGAGCGCACGATGCTTTATCACCTGCGCAAAGCCTACCCTGATTACAGCGTGGAGTCGCGTATAAGTGGATTTACCGAAGGCGCAGATCGCGATCATGTGTGGATGATTGACCCAATTGTCAGCAATCGGAATTTTCAGCGGGGTTACGGATCGTTCTGTGTATCCCTGGCATTGAGAACCTCCCGTGGGGTAGTGCACGGCGTCATCATCAATCCGACCACTAACCAGGAATACACCGCCAGTCGTGGCGATGGTGCTCAGCTTAATGCGAGTCGTATCCGCACCGGCAAGCAGACCAACCTGGAAAATGCCTTTGTCAGTCTGGATGCGGACCCGGCCGGCGAGCCCGAACTGATGGCCAGATTACTGGCAGAATTATCTGCTCTGCCTGTGCAGATACGGGTGAGCGGCTGTCCTGCCCTGGACATGGTCAATGTGGCTGCAGGTCGACTGGACGCAGGCTGGTGCGCACAGCAACACCCCGCTTCCGTCGCCGCTGCACAGCTGATTCTGCTGGAATCGGGTGCCTTGCTGGGCGACCCGCAGGGTAATCCGCAGATCCAGGACAGCAAGGAATTGTTGTTCAGCAATCCCAAATGTTTCAAGCAATTGTTGCAAATCCGGCAGTCTCTCAGGGCCACAAACACCAATTAGACGAAACTCATTATTTGATGGCCTGATATGGCAGCAGCACGCAGTTCACGACATAATCTGACCGAGGGTCCCATCGGACCAACGCTGGTGCGCATGACAATGCCGATGATCCTGGGCATGTTCATGATGTTCAGCTTCAATCTGGTGGACACCTTCTTCATCAGTATGCTCGGTACCGAATCCCTGTCTGCCATCAGTTTCACCTTCCCTGTCACGTTTACCATCATGAGTCTGGCCATAGGCCTGAGTATTGGCACGTCGGCGGTAGTGGCAAAATATATCGGGCGCGGCGAAACTGAAAAAGCCAAACAGGCCTCTACCGTGACCAACTATGTGGCCATCGTACTCTCGGGTGCTCTGGCATTGATTGGTTTTCTGCTGATGGACCGGCTGTTTCTGCTGATGGGCGCCCCGGAGACCATGCTACCCGCCATTCGTGAGTACATGGATATCTGGCTGCCTGGCAGTGTCCTGCTGGTTGCCATTATCTGCGCCAATTCGGTGCTGCGCGCCAACGGCGATACTCGCACGCCCAGCATCCTGATGGCGGCAGCAGGCCTGATCAATGCAGCGCTGGATCCGATTTTCATTTTTGGTTTTGGACCTGTGCCGGCCATGGGTATTCAGGGTGCCGCTGTTGCCACGCTGCTGTCCTGGATTGCCGGGGTCATCTTCCTGTTTTACTTTCTGGCAATTCGTCATGAGCTGATACACAAAGGCTTACCAACCGGCCCCGTGTTCAGAACTTCTGCGCGTGAAATGCTGCGAATCGGTGTCCCCGCGTCCGGTGCCAACATGATGACACCGATTGCCGCAGGCATCATGACCGCCATTATTGCAGGGTATGGCGAGACTGCCGTTGCCGCATTCGGCGTAGGATCGCGTATGGAATCAATTGCCTGCATGGTCATTCTGGCGCTATCCAGCACCCTGCCACCATTTGTCAGTCAGAATCTGGGCGCCGGCAAGCTCGACCGGATTGAACAGGCATGCCGTGAATCCGTGCGTTTTGTGCTGGGCTGGCAATTGCTTGTTTATGTTTTGATGGCGCTGGGTGCGTCACTTATCGCCTGGGTATTTACCCGTGATGAAGAGGTCGCTGATATCATCCGCCTGTATATCTGGATCATGCCGCTAAGCTATGGCATGCAGGGGGTTATCATCCTGTGCAATTCGGCACTCAACGCCATACATCGCCCGATGGTGGCGCTGTATCTGAGTATTGCACGGTTTTTTATTCTTTATGTGCCGCTGGCCTGGCTGGGCAGCCAGGTGGCGGGTCTTACCGGGTTTTTCATGGGAGCATTCACCGCCAATGTCCTGATGGCGGCGCTGTCCTGGTACTGCTTCAGACGGGTGCTGGCTGTTGAAAGATCTCAAATGATCGCAGTTTAGGGACTGCGAAACAGACCTCTTATACCTTTCATGAGCGACGACCCTGCAGTACTGGCGGCAATAACTGCGGCTTCTTCTCCTTGCGCGCCACGCTCTCCATACTCGCCATATTCGGTCTGCTCATCATCTGTCATCAGACTCAGACTTTTGTCTTCCATTTTGACGATGCGTGGCGCATCTTCGCCGTCTGCAAAACTCAGACGATTGTTTTTCTCCTGAAAGTCCAGCATTTCGAAACAAATGGACTCGAACTCATCCTGCGTCATCAGCTCCGGCGTCTCCTTAAGATTCATCAGAAAGCGCCGGTTCTGGGAACCTGACAGATAGTGCAGATTACGTTTGTTTTTTACCACCAGGCCTTCGCGCTCAGCCAGATCGCACAATGGCGTGCCGCGTAGCGGAATATAGGTGAAAAAGAAGAAAAATTCAGGTGCGATTCGCCGGTTCAGCTCCAGTGTCTGGCGCATATTTTCTGCAGTTTCAAGCGGCATACCGACGATATTGAAGGTCAATCGGTTGATGCCGGCCTTTTTGCAATTTTCCGCCGCATCAATCACCTGCTGATTGGTCATCTTGCGCCCGAGCATGGTGCTGCGGTACTTCTCATCGCCACTTTCTATGCCGAACCAGATAGTGTGGCAACCCGCTTCTGCCGCTGCCTTGCAGAACTTCTCGTTCATCACCTCAACACGTGAATTGATGGAAAACGGCAACCCGATCTGATCCTTGTATAACTCGAAAAACGCGTTCACAAACTTCAGATTGGACAAAAACAGCTCGTCCCAGAATTCAAAATAGCCAACGCCGTACTTGTCACGCAGGCGAATCAGCTCATCAACCATGGCCTGCGGTTCATATTTGCGCAGGAATTCCTTTTTGTTTTTCCAGCCTTCCAGCAGCGGTGTATTGCAGCAATACGTGCAACGGTAGGGGCAACCACGTCCGGTCATGACCGGCAGCACCAGCTTTTCCTTGGGCCCGAAGATGGATGTGTTGACGTTATCGAACCCATCCTCTTTTTCAAAAATGTCATAGTCCGGAAACGGCAATGCGGCCAGGTCACCGATTTGATGTGGCTCAGTCCTGAACACGCTGCCATCACGCATTTTTTCCCACATGCCGTCCACGGGGCCATCCTTGCTGCCACGCATGAACTGCACCAGATTACCCATGGCATATTCGCCGTCACCACTGCAGATGAAGTCAACATCCGGATTCTCGATGGTCTGTTGCTGGGTAAGCATCGCCTGGTAACCACCAATGCAGATTGCGGCATCCGGCAGCCGTCGCTTTAACTCGGCAAAATAGGGCTCCATGGGAAACCAGTGTGGGCTCATGACTGAGAATGCCAGCAGGTCGGGATTCAGTTCAGCAATGGTAGCTGCATAATTCTCCGGCGAGTATGCCTGCTCATCCCGCAGGATGAGGATGGGATGCAGAATAATCTCAACCCAGGGAAAATCCCGCTTCAGGTATGCAGAAATACTGGCCAGAGGCATGGCCACTTCGTTTCCATCCGGGGAGTAAAAGCTCAACACCAGTCTTAACTTGCGACCTGCGGCGACTCCATACCAGCGCGAAAGCTGCTGGGGATAAACGGGTCTTTCGCGGCTGACTGCAATTACATCGGCGATTGAGCTCATAAATTCCTCTTGTTGATAGCACGGCTAACACCCTGAACTGACAACCTGGCTCCGCGCGTGGGAAATAATACCACTCCCCGCCTGCAAGTGAAACGTCAGTAACTCATCAAAATCGGCGAAATAAATATGCCGGCCTTTGCCCGCCACCATAATTGATTTATTCTTCCTGATAACAAAAGAATACAGGGAGCATGGGAGTATGGGCTATCACGATCACTCGCTTGACAGACGAGCGTTTCTGCGAGGCAGCGTCCGGACCCTCATGACGGGCGCCTTCGTTGCCGGCAGCGCCGGTTTGCTGCTGCCAGGACGTGGATACGCTGCCGCCGCGTCTGGCCCCAGCGTAGAGACCCGCTCGGGCAAAGTGCGTGGCTACCTTGAAGACGATATTCACGTATTCAAGGGCATTCCCTATGGTGCCGACACGTCGGGCAGCAATCGCTTCAGACCTGCTCTGGACCCAGCAGCCTGGCCAGGTGTCCGGGATTGCATTGAGTATGGTCAGACTGCCGCCCAGATGCAGGGCGGTCAGGCTGTCGGTTCAGAAGACTGCCTGGTGATGAATATTTTTACTCCGGCCGTCAACGATTCACAACGTCGGCCGGTCATGCTCTGGTTGCATGGCGGCGGATTCCAGACACTTTCCGGCTCCAGTCCCATGTACGATGGTGTGAATCTATGCAAGCGCGGTGATGTTGTGGTTGTGTCGCTGAATCATCGCCTGAATATTTTTGGGTTCCTGCATCTTGGCGACATCATGGGTGATGAATTCGCTCAAGCCGGAAATGTGGGAATGCTGGACACAGTACATGCACTTCGCTGGATCCGTGAGCACATCGCAGCATTCGGAGGCGACCCTGACAATATCACAATATTCGGTGAATCCGGCGGTGGACGTAAAGTCTCAACATTGCTGGCAATGCCCGATGCAAAGGGCCTGATACATCGCGCCATCATCCAGAGCGGACCCGGCATGGCCCTGCAACCACGCGACCGCGCCCACGAAATGGCACTGTCAGTGCTGCGTGAACTGGACATTCGTCCGGGTGATGCAGCTGCATTACAGGCAGTCTCCATGCAGGCAATGTTGCGGGCCTTTGCAGTGGTCGAAAGCCGCCTGGATGGTGATGCCCGCTTTAAAGGCATTCAGGAACAGCGCGGATTTGTGCCGACCGTGGGCATCGAATCATTACCTCAGCATGCCTTTAATCCAGTCGCCACACCGCTGTCGGCATCGGTACCCATTCTGATTGGCTCCAACAAACATGAGTACGCCTACTTTGGCGCCCGGGACCCGGAAGTTCAGCGGCGGGAACTGAGTATGGATGCCCTGCGAGAACGCCTGCAGGTGATAACCGGCGCTGCCGCTGACAGAGTACTTGATGTATATCAGCGCACTTACCCGGAAGCTGATGCGAGCTGGCTGTGGATACTGATTACCAGTGACCGGACCTACCGGTTTGACTCCATCACCATGGCTCAGCGCCGTGCGGTGGCCAACGACCAGGCGCCGGTCTGGATGTACTACTTTGAGTGGGAAACGCCTGCCAGCGACATGAAGGCACATCATGCACTGGAAATCAGTTTTGTATTTGACAATACCACCCGTGTTCCTGCCATGTCCGGCGGAGGCCCGGATGCGGCCGCACTGGCAGAAAAAATGAGCTCTGCGTGGATCAATTTTGCCCGTCACGGCAATCCCGGCACGCCGCTGCTGCCGCAATGGCCCGCATATGACATAGAGGAGCGCAATACCATGGTATTTAACAATCAGTCACGCGTTGTCAGTGACCCTCACGCCGACGTGCGACAACTGTGGTCTACGCTGTGACCTCTGATGCCATTACTGCCCTGCACAGCCGCGTATCAGTCTCCAGGCTGACAGATCCCGCACCCTCCGGCAAGGTGCTGCATGATATCTGCAGAGCTGCCCTGCGAGCGGCTGATCACGCGCTGCTGCGCCCCTGGCGCTTCCTTTTGATTCAGGGCGACTCGCGCCATGATCTGGCCGAATTGTTTGCCAGCGCAACGCAGACCGACAAACCTGATGTCAGCACTGCGGAGCTTGATTCGCTGCGCGGGAAACCAATGCGGGCACCATTGATCATCGTGGGTATTGCCAGTCCCAAAGATCACCCCAAGGTCCCGGTGGCAGAACAGCATCTGTCGGCCGGCGCTGCCCTGCAGAACATGCTGAATGCAGCCCATGCCCTGGACGTCGGAGCCATCTGGCGGACCGGCCCCATGGCCACACACCCGGTAGTCCGGGAGGGCCTGGGACTGGGCTCGCACGAGACAATTATCGGATTCGTTTATATGGGCACCATTGATGGTCCTCGCCGTATCGTTCGGGATGAACCATTGGAACCCTACTTTCAGGATTGGTAAATGACAGAGCAAGACCACAAAATAAAAATAATGCGCACCACTGCCTTTAATACTCCCCTGCTGACGCCTGTGCTGAGAGGCATGTCCAGTCTGATTCTCTGGGCTATCGGATGGAAGGCAATAGGCAAACCAATCGATCATCAGCGCTTTGTGCTGATAGGCGCACCACACACCAGCAACTGGGATTTCCCGCTGATGCTCATGGTGGTTCTGAAATTGCGCCTGCAACTGCATTGGATGGGTAAGCACAGTCTGTTCATGTTTCCCTTTGGCGGGCTGATGCGCTGGCTGGGAGGCATCCCTATTGACAGAACCCGCCATCACGGCGTGGTCGATCAGGTAGCGCGGCAGTATAGCGAAAACTCGCAACTGGTTGTGCTGGTGCCACCGGAAGGCACCAGATCCAGGGTCAAAGAGTGGAAAACCGGTTTTTACCATATTGCCAACAAGGCTGGTGTGCCCATTTTAATGGGCTACCTGGATACCAGAATAAAGGAAGCAGGTCTGGCTGACTTCTTTTATCCGACCGGCAATGTGGAAGAGGATATCAGGGCCATTCGCGCATTTTACGCGGACAAACGCGGCATCAGGCCAGAGAACGCTGACTGACTGGTTCACACCCGGCTTTAACGTCAGCGCGCCAGTTGACGCTGTTCAGCACGTGCGTCAGTACAAATTGCGCATAGGTCACTATGTCTGTTTTATGATGCTGAAACTTCCAGCGCTTTAAATACCACTGTTGCAGCATGGCCGTGGTTGTGGCCGATAACAGGGCCAGATCACCATCGTATGTGAACACGCCGCTATCAATACCCTGACGAAAAATTGACTGCAGGCGCTGATCAAAGTTCAGCTCCATCTGCATGGCAGCGTCGCGCTGTTGCTTGTCAAGGCCTTTGGCCTCTATAAAACAGAAGTAGTACCACGGAAACATGATGTCATTCATGTACAGATCAGCAAAAATGACGGCTCTCAGATGCTCGTAAGGCGCCAGGTCATGCACACTGATATCTGTTAACACATCATCAATGGTCTGACGCACAACCGCCTCGATTGCAGAGGCAAGATCATTTTTGCTGCCAATATAGGCGTACAGTCCACCCATGCTGATCTGCGTTTCCCGGCTGAGGTCACGCAGACTCATGGAGTGAAACCCCTGACTGTTGGCAAGACGGAAAGTGCAGGTAAAAATCTTTTGCAGATTGCGTAGTGCAGTTTTGCCATTCTTTATCTGCATACGCTCATGATGGACAGCGTACACACGTTCCCACAACGGTTCGCCTTCCAGAGTCCAGGCCTTTCTGAACGCTTGCAATGACGGGTCAAATGGCCAGACGGCCTTGTGCATATCAACTGTTGACGTTGCCATCCGCAGTTCTCTCCCTGAGCCATTTTGCCGGCCGCGCTGTGTCGGAGCGCAACACAGCCGGCACCGGCGATTTTATTGTGATTATAGGGCGACCGTTGCCGCCTTTGTGGCTATTGCTTCTTGTGATGTTACTGCACAGCGGCAAGACGTGCCTTGCTCGCATCATTGGCCATATGGTTGAATCCTGCCACTATCTCGGCCAGCGTACGCTCGGCGGCACTGGCAGAACTGTCGGCTGCGATCCCTTCCAGTACAGTTTTGTCAGCTGCTGCAACGGCATGCTGCATATCATGAACCGCTTTCGCAATCACCCGAATGGCATTGCTGTTGGCTGCATCATTGGCAATTTCGTTCAGCGTCATTTTCTGTGCATCGCTCGGAAAGTGATTTACCGAGGCAACGATATCGGCAATTGCCTTGGCTGATGATTGTGCCAGTGCAGTTGATGAAAACAGTCCCAGCAATGCAATCAGCGCCAAGTTCTTGATACCGGTCAGTTTCATAGTAATCTCCTGTTGTTTTGATTCGGAATGGAACCGCCTGTAGTGTACCCTATGACGTCGCCCGGCAACAGTAGGCTAGCCGAGCAGCGCGCTGACAACTGCATAAAGGCCTGAGGCCGCACATAGCGCCAGCGATCCGCCACGAATGACCTTGGGCGACAGCCTGTGCATGGTTCTGCGAGCCACCCAGAAACCGGCGAGGGTCGCCGGAATCAGGGGTAGCGACAAGGCCACGTGCCGCCAGCCAAAATGACCGACAGGCGCCAGTATCAGCAGGGTTATAATACAGCTGACGACAAAAAATGCTGCCAGATTCGCCCTTATCCTGGCGACATCCTGATGCTGCCAGAGCAGCGCCATGGGCGGCCCGCCTATTGATGTACTGGTACCCATGAATCCTGACAGGAAACCGGCCGCCATCATCCTGCCATTGGTGGGGTGCCAGCGCAGTGAACTCATGCTGACCAATACTGCAAATATCACCGACAATCCGATCCAGAGCGCCAGCATGTCTCTGGCCATCCACATCAGCAATGCGGCACCTGCAATGGAACCCGGAATCCTGCCAACGACCGCAGCCTGCAACCCCTTCAGTGACACGCCTTCGCGGTAGTACCACGCATTTATGAGCGAGAGAACCAGCGCACAGACGGTGACCGGCGCAGGTACATAGTCAGGATTAACAAAAAACAGCACCGGGGCAGCGATGACTGCCAGCCCGAATCCAACCGCTGTCTGCACAAACGCACCAGAAAACACCAGCACGACAGCTATTATCACATCCATAAAATCACGTCCGGATCACGGCAAAGCGCGTATTCTACGCCCACCCTTCAGGGTCTGCTATACTTCTGCGCCATGTATCCAATGTCTTACATAGAACCGGTTTTTCGTCCACCCAGTGAGTGGAAATCACTGATTTTGCAGGTCACCAACGGCTGCTCCTGGAACAACTGCACTTTTTGTGACATGTACACAGCATCGCAAAAACGCTTTCAGCCCAGGCCACTGGAACAACTGGATGCCGAACTGGGTCGCATAGTAACGGCGGGCATGCCGGTCTATCGGGTGTTCCTTGCCGATGGCGATGCCATGACTCTTTCCGCCCGCAGGCTGCACGCCGTAATGGATATGCTCAACCGCTGGTTACCTCACAAACCCAGAGTCAGTGCCTATTGCCTGCCACGCAATCTCCGCAACAAGTCAGTTGCTGATCTGCGTGCGCTGCGGGAAAAAGGCCTGAGTCTTGTTTATGTCGGCTGCGAAACCGGCGACGATGAATTGCTGGGTATTATTGAAAAAGGCGAAACCTTTGACAGCTCGCTGGCAGCGCTGGAAAAACTCAGGCAGGCCGGTATCAAAAGCTCCGTCATGGTGCTGAATGGACTTGGCGGGCCCGAACTCAGCGAACGCCATGCCATCAACAGTGCACAACTGATGAACGCCGCACAACCCGAGTATCTGTCCACCCTGGTGGTTGAACTGCCCAACGGGACAGAGCGTTTCACCAGAAACTTCCATGGGCGGTGGCGCAAACTGGGCAAACTCGAGTTGTTTCGGGAAATGGAAATATTTCTGGATCACCTTGAGCTGGAAAACACCATCTTTCGCAGCGATCACGCCTCCAACTACCTGGTTCTGAAAGGTGTACTTGGCAAGGACAAAAATGCCCTGCTCACAACAGTTCGCACCGCCATTCATAAACCGGGACACATTCCCCTGCGCGAGGAGTGGCAGCGCGGGCTTTGAGCACGGGCTTTGAGCACGGGCTTTGCGCACGGGCCTTGAAAGCACCGTGCCGGTTGACGGCTCAACACCTGTTTGCACTGTCCGCGACGGTGACAGTCACAGTTAATAATCATGTTAGACTAACGGACAAATCATCACCGCAGAGGCATCTGTATGAGCGAGCAACACAAGGCCACTTTCAAGAGTTTTGATACCAGCACTGAACAGGACTGGAAAATCATTGGCAAAGCCTTTAATGAATTTGCCTCGGACCTGCCGACCCGCGTCCTGAAACATCTGGAGTTGCTGAAGGGTGACTGCGGTGGTTTTCCTGTTGATCGCATGGAACATTGTCTGCAGACCGCAACGCGGGCATATGAAGCCGGTGAGGATGAGGAATATGTCGTGGTGGCGCTGCTGCACGATATTGGAGACACACTGGGCACCTACGATCATGGAGAAATAGCCGCCGCCATTCTCAAGCCCTTTGTCTCTGAAGCCAATTACTGGCTGCTGCGCCATCACCAGATTTTTCAGGGGTACGACTATTTTCACCACCTGGGTGGCGACCGGGACATGCGCGAGAAGTATGCCGACTCCCCTCACTACGAATACACCCGGAAATTTTGTGAGCTGTACGATGGCAAAGCCTTTGATCCCGAATACCCATCCAGACCTCTGGCGTTTTTTGTCCCCATGGTCCACCGGGTGATGGCACGTCCTCGCAAAACCATTTTTAACGGTATCAAGGACGACTGAGCAGGAACAACGGCGCATTCATGACCAGCAGGAAAAAAATCGGCAGTAGCGCCATCGAATCCATCATATTGCGCGGTGCACGCCAGAACAATTTAAAAAACCTGTCGCTCGAACTTCCTGTCAACAAGCTGATAGTCATCACCGGCGTCAGTGGTTCGGGCAAGTCAACCCTGGCCTTTGATACCATTTACGCTGAAGGGCAGCGGCGTTATGTGGAAACCTTCTCCGCCTACGCACGCCAGTTTCTTGATCGCATGGACAAACCGGCGGTCGACAGCATCGAGGGTATACCACCCGCCATCGCCATAGATCAGACCAACCCGGTACGTACCTCACGCTCAACCGTGGGCACCATGACCGAGTTGAATGACTACCTGAAACTTGTTTATGCCCGCCTGTCACACCTGCATTGCCCCGGCTGTCAGCGGCAGGTCAAACGTGACTCCACTCAGAGTATCATTGCCGATTTACAGGCCAGCCTGGCACCCGAAACACGTCTGCATGTCTGTCTGCCAGTCACAGTGCCGCACAATTTCAGTGAACAGGAAGTACTGCAGTGGCTGACGCAGCAGGGGTATACTCGCATCCAGGCGCGTACTGACACCCAGGTGCACGCCGTACAGGACCGATTGCGACTGCGCCCGGAGAACCTGGAACGCCTTGCTGAGGCCATCGAAACCGCGCTGCACCATGGCAACGGCCATGTCCTGATATATTGTGACCCCGACCAGCCCGAACAGCAGATCAGGCCCTACTCCGCTCACCTGCATTGCCCGTCATGCGACAGGGAATTCAACGACGCCGGACCGGGTACTTTTTCTTTCAACTCGCCGATTGGTGCCTGTGAAACCTGCCGTGGGTTTGGTCGCATCATTGATGTCGATTTTGACCTGGTCATTCCTGATCAAAACAAGACCTTGCGCGAAGGTGCCGTCAGAATCTGGCAGAGCGCCAGTTATCTGGAATGCCAGCATGACATGGAAAAATTTGCGCGCAAACGCAACATTCCTCTGGACATACCCTGGCGCGAACTGACTGATGAGCAGCGTTTGTGGGTGCTGGAAGGCGAAGGCGGCTGGAGCGACAACCTGTGGTACGGCGTGAGGCGTTTTTTCGCCTGGCTGGAAAGCCGCGCCTATAAAATGCATATTCGGGTACTGCTGTCACGTTACCGGGCCTACACCGAATGCCAGTCATGTCATGGCGCCCGCCTGAAGCCGGAAGCATTGTGGTGGCGCCTGCACCGCAGCCCGCCGGTTGCCGGCGATAACGCATCAACGGCCGACAGCTATGCCATCAATGAACTGATGACCATGTCGCTGGATGACTGTTCAGCATTTTTCGACACACTTCACCTGCCTGGCAAACTGGATGCAGCAACCACCCTCCTGATGGGTGAAATCCGCTCCCGGCTGACCTATCTGCTCGATGTTGGACTTGGTTACCTGACACTGGACCGGCAGTCACGTACGCTGAGTGGTGGAGAGGTGCAGCGCATCAATCTGACCACGGCGCTGGGCACCTCGCTGGTGAACACCCTGTTTGTGCTGGATGAACCCAGCATTGGCCTGCACACACGAGATATGCAGCGGATGGTCAGTATCCTGCAACGACTGCGGGATGCCGGCAATTCACTGATTGTAGTAGAGCACGACCCGCAGGTGATGCTGGCCGCAGACCTGATTATTGATATCGGCCCGGGCCCCGGCAAGCAGGGTGGTGAAGTACGCTTTATGGGAACGCCTGCAGCGCTGCTGAAACACAGGGATTCTCTGACGGCAAAATACCTGCGCAATGAGTTGCAGGTGTCCACACCCGCAATACCGGATCCCGACCGGAACCTCAGATCTATTTGTATTACCGGGGCCACCGAACACAATCTCAGAAATCTTGATGTAGAGGTTCCGCTTGGCCAGCTGGTGTGTCTGACCGGTGTCAGTGGATCTGGCAAGTCCACACTGATGCGCGACATCCTGTACCGCGGTCTGTGCCGCGAACTGGGCATCACCACGGAGGCGCCCGGAGCACACCACAGCATCACCGGCCATGAACACATCAGCAACATCATGTTTGTGGATCAGAGTCCGCTGGGCAAAACCACCCGTTCGATCCCGGCAACCTATGTCGGCGCCTTTGATGTCATTCGCAAACGGTTTGTGAATCAGCCACTGGCCAGAGAGCGCGGTTACAAGCCAGGAATATTCAGCTTTAATTCAGGCAACGGTCGCTGCCCTGTCTGTGCTGGCAACGGTTTTGAACATGTAGAAATGCAGTTTCTCAGTGACGTGTATTTGCGCTGCAGCGAATGCAATGGCAAGCGTTATCGCCGGGAAATTCTGGAAGTCAGATTGCTGGACCCCAAGGACAGTCGACGCGCGCTGTCCATCGCTGATGTACTCGAACTGACAGTGGCTGAAGCGCTGGCATTCTTTGCGGACGACAGGGAAATAGAAAACTGCCTGCAGCCACTTCTGGATGTAGGCCTGCATTATCTGCAGCTGGGTCAGGCAGTGCCAACGTTGAGCGGCGGGGAATCTCAACGACTGAAACTGGCCGGTCACCTGACGACAGTGCAACGGCCAGCCAGAAAACGTGAGACTGCAAAGCAACCGGGCACGCTTTTCCTGTTTGATGAACCGACGACCGGTCTGCATTTTCACGATATCCATGTTCTGCTTAACGCTTTCCGTAAACTCCTGCAGGCCGGTCACTCTCTGCTGATCATCGAACACAATCTGGACGTCATCCGTGCCGCAGACTGGCTGATTGACATCGGGCCGGAGGGTGGCATCGGCGGCGGCAGACTGGTTGGCACCGGCACGCCAGAGGATTTTGTCACCGAGGGCACAGGACATACAGCCGATGCCTTGCGCGACTACCGGACGGACCTCCCGCGCGTGCGCACAGGAAAAGCCGGCAAAAAACGCATGGCCGCCATCCAGATACATCGCGCCCGCGAACACAATCTGAAAAACATCAGTGTCAGCATCCCGTGGAACAGTTTTACGGTGGTGACCGGTGTCAGCGGCAGCGGCAAAAGTACGCTGGCTTTTGATATTGTGTTTGCCGAAGGCCAACGTCGCTATCTGGAGTCATTGAACGCCTATGCCCGCCAGTTTGTGCAACCGGCCACCCGGCCTGATGTAGATGCCATCCACGGCATTCCGCCAACAGTTGCCATTGAACAACGAACCAGCCGCGGCGGCCGCAAAAGTACCGTGGCAACATTAACCGAGATCTACCATTTTCTGAGACTGGTATTCGTCAAACTTGGCACCCAGTACTGCCCACGTTGCGATGTTGCCATTCAGCCACAAAGCCGCGACATGATTCTGTCCAGACTGGTTCGCGACTGGCAGGGACAGACCATCAGCGTGCTGGCGCCGTCCGTCGCTGGCCGCAAAGGTCTGTATAAGGAACTGGCTGCCTGGGCCGCAGCAAAAGGCTACACACAGTTGCGTGTTGACGGGAGTTACCTGCCCAGCAATGACTGGCCGGCGCTCGATCGCTACAGGGAACATAACATTGAAATACTGATCGGCCAGTGCACTGTGAACAAGAAGCATGAACAGCAGCTTGCCGCATTGATTGACGAGGCACTGGCTGTTGGCAACGGTCTGCTTATGGTGAGCGCTACACCGAACGCCGACGCAAAAACTGCAGAAGCCCTGTTCTCTACCCGTCGCGCATGTCCGGGCTGCGGCGACAGCTTTGATGATCTGGATCCACGCCTGTTTTCATTCAACTCAAAACATGGCTGGTGTCATACCTGCTTTGGCACCGGAGAACAATTGCCCGACTTCTCCGAGGATCTCACCGGTGAAGAAGAAAACTTCCTGGAAGCAAACCCGGATAGTGGTTCAGTCAGGACGTGTAAATCCTGCCAGGGTACACGACTCAACCCCGTCGCACTGGCCGTGCGTTTTCAGGACAGGAATATCGCTGAACTCACCGCGCTGTCTGTTGACAGTGCTGCCGTTGCCATCGGAAAAATCAGATTGGATACAAAACAGCAGGCAATAGCCAGAGACATACTGCCCGAACTTAACGGGCGCCTGCACTTTCTGCAAAAAACGGGATTGGGATATTTAAGCCTGGACCGGGCCGCACCCACATTGAGCGGAGGTGAAGCGCAACGTATCCGGCTGGCCTCCCAGCTGGGCTCAAACCTGCAGGGTGTCTGTTATATTCTGGATGAACCGACCATCGGGCTGCACGCGCGCGACAACGCCCTGCTGATAAAAACGCTGCGCGAGCTGCAACAACATGGCAATACTGTTGTCGTTGTTGAACACGATGATGCCACCATGACAGAGGCTGATTATCTGATTGATGTGGGACCTGGCGCCGGTGTCAATGGTGGGGAAATCGTTGCCACTGGCACGCTGGCACAGATAAAAAAATCGAAACGCTCACTGACCGGTCAGTTTCTGGCCAACCCGTTGCGTCATCCCCTGCCGGCACTGCGCGATGAAACCCAGCGGTCAAAAATTGACAAAGCCACTCTCAACATACGTGGGGCGATTTTGAACAATCTGCGCAGTGTTGATGTTGATATCCCGTTGCACAGACTGGTCGCTGTCACCGGTGTCAGCGGCGGTGGCAAGAGCACACTGATCCGCGGGATTCTCTACGACAATTTGCGAGACGTGGTGATTGCCGCCAACAAACGCGGTGCGCGCCCGTCAAGGAAAAAACCGGACTGGCACGGCTGTGCGTCGATAGACGGATGGCAGTCCATCAACAGCATTTTGCAGGTCGATCAGACGCCCATTGGCAAAACACCCCGTTCCTGTCCTGCCAGTTACATCGGCATCTGGGACACAATCCGCAAGCTGTTTGCGGATACTGTGGACGCTCGCCTGCGCGGCTACCAGCCCGGGCGATTCTCCTTCAATGTTGCCGGTGGACGCTGTGACACCTGCAGCGGTAATGGAATGCAGAAGATCGAGATGAATTTCTTGCCTGATGTCCGTGTAGACTGCGAAGCCTGTGGTGGCTGGCGATTCAACAATGAAACATTATCTGTCCGGTACAAAGGCCAACACATCGGTCAGGTACTGGCCATGAACATTGATACGGCCGTTGAGTTTTTTGAACCGGTACCGTCTGTTTACCATCCTCTGCGTCTGCTGCAGGATGTTGGCCTGGGTTATCTGACCCTGGGTCAGCAAAGCCCGACACTCAGTGGCGGTGAGGCACAGCGCATCAAGCTGGTCGCAGAGCTGGCCAAGGCAAAACCGCACCTGAGTCTGCGGGGCAGCAAACCACCGCACAAACTGTATGTACTGGATGAGCCAACTGTGGGCCTGCACATGGCCGATGTCGAAAAGCTGTTGCGCGTACTTCACCGTCTGGTGGATGCAGGCAATACCGTCATTGTTGTCGAACACAATCTGGATGTGATTGCCGAGGCAGACTGGATAATCGACATGGGACCGGAGGGTGGACAAGGCGGTGGCAAGGTGGTGGTTCAGGGCAGCCCGGCCAGAGTGGCACGCAGCAAACGATCGCATACCGGACGTTATCTGGCGCCCCTGCTGTGCTGATTATGCTGACCAGACTATCCGGACCGGTCAGAATCAACCTATACTGATGTCCATGCAATCAGCAATCACATCAAAACAGTTCACTTTTGTCGCAGGGCTGGCGTTGGCAACCTGGCTGATATTGACCAGTGTCAGTAGCGCGCAAGCTGATACCGGCTCTGTTCCACCTTCTGTGCAGCTGGTCATCAACGGGCATGACTTTCCGTCGGACGCTTACGCCCTGCTGGTGCAGGAAATCGGCAGCGAAATGCCGGTGTTGGCCGTGAATGCGGAACTGGCGCTGAACCCGGCATCCACCATGAAAGTGCTGACTACCCTGGCGGCACTGGAGAAGCTGGGCCCGGCTTACACCTGGAGAACACAAATATATGCGCTGGGTGACGTGCAGGGTGGCGTGCTTACGGGTGACCTGCTGATTCGTGGTGGCGGCGACCCGTTTCTGGTGGAAGAAAACGTACGTAGCATGCTCAAAACCCTGCAGCGCCGGGGGATTCAGCGGATCAGCGGCAACCTGATACTGGATACGGCCGTTTTCGACCCGCTGGTTTCACAAGGCGACAGTCTGGACAACCAGAGCAACCGCGCCTATAACGTGTTGCCACATGGCCTGATGATGAATTTCCAGACCGTGTCGTTCTATTTCTACCCGCATGACAATGGGCGCGACGTCATTATCAAAGCCGATCCGATGTTGCCAAACCTGACCATCGATAACAGACTGCGTCTGACAAACGCGCCTTGTACAGGCTTTCAACGTGGCATCAGTTTCAGCGAGGACAGGGATTACAATACTGTCATTTTTAGTGGTCAGTTTCCGGGCGCCTGCGAAGAATACGCGATCACGCGGGCGGTGCTGGACGCACCACAATATGCCTATGGTCTGTTCCGTCAATTGTGGCAGGAGTTGGGTGGCAGCCTGGACGGCAATCTGCAGTCAGGATCGTTACCGGCCGATACCGACATCAGCCCTCTCGTTGTCTGGCAATCTCCCCCGCTCAGTGATGTGATCAAGTCAATCAACAAGTACAGCAACAACATGATGACCCGCCAACTGTTGCTGACTCTCGGTCTGGAATACGCTGGTATTCCTGCCAACGCGGAGAATGGCATCGCAGCTGTACACAGTTATCTGGCCGACATCGGGGTGGACCATTCAGCACTGGTGATGGCCAACGGTGCCGGACTTGCCCGGGAAGCCAGGCTAACCGCATCCATGCTGAATGCCGTGCTGCAGCGAGCCTATGTTATCCCCAATATGCCTGAATTCATGGCCGCACTGCCGCTGGCCGGTCTCGACGGTACCATGCGGGACAGACTCGCGGATGAACCGGGCAGCGGGCGGGTTCACGTCAAAACCGGTTCCTTGAGTGGTGTCGCCGCTATCGCCGGGTATGTACACGCCTATTCCGGCAAACGTTATGTTGTGGTGGCGCTCGTCAACCATCCGCGCAGCGATACAGGCACCGGCCAGGAACTTGGCGACAGCTTGCTGCGCTGGGCGCTGGAGCAATAACAACAGCAGGAACCCTGGCCGGTTTTAACAGTCCAAGACCAGATGACATTCACGTTCAGGTCGGTTACATGACGCATTCTTTTGGCACGGATGAGATGTTCCGGAATTGGGAACCTCCGCTGCAGATCACTGATATCCCGCAGGAAGAATTGAGGGGGAGTGGAAATAAGTCCAGACAAAGGCACACCCTGCTTGCGCCGGTACTGGCAAGCATTGGTTTGCACACTTTGGTACTCAGTGTCGCAATTTATACAGGTTTCCATCAGAGCCGGAACAAGGAGCCGCAGCCGACAGGCAATCCGAGTCTGCAGGTCAGATTTGTTTCAGCAGCGCCTCAGGCATTAACACCGGCCGAAGCCGCACCAGAAGAAGCCGCACCGGAAGCAGTCACGCCAGAACAGCAACCACCCGCCCGGACTGTCGTGGAACAGGTGCCACCTCCGACTACGGATCAGGTTACTGAATTACCTTCCCCACCGCAGCCTGTATCTGTCACGCCCACCCCTGATCAATCGGAAGACGCGCCCAGGCTGTTGGCACCGATGTTACCCGACATTCGCAACAGCGTGCGTTCGGCGGCGACAGCAACTGACCCGGGATCCGGCTATAACCCGGCGTGTGATACGCGCCAGCAGCGCAATGAATTGATAGATTGTGGCAGCAGCAACAATGAGGGGTACGACTATGCCAGCGCGGAACAGAATCCTGTCACGCTGTTTTTTGCCTTGCCGGTTGCCACTGATACACCGCCAGCGACACGTGATCGCACAGAAACGGCTAATAGGGTGCGGGCCAACATCGACATGGTTGAAAGCTTTCTCACTGCAAACCGCACCAAACGCGCAGTTCTGGGTCAGCCGTAACGCCCGGTAATATAATCTTCAGTCTGTTTTTTGCCGGGATTGGTAAACAATGTATCCGTATCGCCATACTCCACCAGGTTACCCATGTACATGAACGCTGTGTAGTCGGATACCCGGGCAGCCTGTTGCATATTGTGCGTAACAATAATGATAGTGTATTCGCGCTTGAGCTCATTGATCAGCTCTTCAATCTTAAGTGTTGAAATCGGATCCAGTGCTGATGCAGGTTCATCCAGCAGAATTACTTCCGGCTCGATGGCAATTGCGCGAGCGATCACCAGACGTTGCTGCTGACCGCCGGACATACCAAAAGCATTGTCCTGCAAGCGATCCTTGACTTCATCCCACAAGGCAGCAGCCCGCAGTGACTTTTCCACAACCTCGTCCAGCACTCTGCGTGAAGTTACCCCTTGCAGACGCAGACCGTATGCGACATTCTCGTAGATTGACTTGGGGAACGGATTGGGTTTCTGAAACACCATGCCAACACTACGACGAAGATCTGCCACATCCACATCCCTGTCATAAATGTTCTTTCCGTCCATCAGGATCCGGCCATCGATGCGGCAAATATCCACCAGATCGTTCATCCGGTTAAAGCAACGTAACAGCGTTGATTTGCCACAACCGGACGGTCCGATAAACGCGGTTACCCGCTTCTCCGGAATGGTCAGGCTGACACTGTGCAGCGCCTGGTCATTGCCATAATACAGATTCAGGTTTTCAACTTCGATCTTGGTTTCTTCTGCCGCCATCGACATGTGTTCGCGTTCTGAGGTAAGGCGCGCGCCGGCTGCTGACACGGAAGGCCGGTCGCGCTTTGCAACCGAACCGGCCGGATTCTGGGTCGTCTCTGACATCGTTGGGTCCCGCTCTTTGTCTTGTGATATGTTCATAAATTCATTCAGCCTTAGTCGCCGGCACTGCGATATCGCTCACGCAGATGATTGCGGATGCTGATAGCGGTCAGATTCAATACAACAATCAGCATGACCAGTATGAGCGCAGTGGCATATACCAGGGGGCGTGCTGCCTCCACATTCGGACTCTGGAAACCGACGTCATAAATATGAAAACCCAGATGCATGATCTTGCGTTCCAGATGTATAAACGGGAAAGTTCCGTCCACCGGCAACGTTGGAGCAAGTTTAACGACCCCCACCAGCATCAGCGGTGCCACCTCTCCCGCGGCACGGGCTATAGCAAGAATCAGACCGGTCATCATTGCCGGTGTAGCCAGCGGTACGACAACTTTCCACAGTGTTTCAGACTTGGTTGCACCCAGTGCCAGACTGCCCTGACGTATGGTACTCGGGATGCGCGCGAGTCCCTCCTCCGTGGAAACTATGACAATCGGCAATGTCAGCAGCGCCAGTGTCAACGAAGCCCAGAACAGACCGGGCGTGCCAAATGTGGGCGCCGGCAACGATGCCTCGTAAAACAGCTGGTCAATATTTCCGCCCAGAAAATAAACAAAAAACCCCAGACCGAACACACCGTACACAATGGACGGTACACCGGCCAGATTGTAAACGGAAATACGTATGATACGTGTCATCGTCCCCTGTTTGGCATACTCACGCAAATAGATGGCGGCCAGAATACCGAACGGGGTCACGATAATTGACATGACAAACACCATGGTCACGGTACCGAAAATGGCGGGGAAAATACCGCCTTCCGTGTTCGCCTCACGTGGTTCGTCGGACATGAATTCCCACAGACGCTCGACATACTGCCCAAGCTTCGCAAAAACGGACATGGCATTGGGTGCGGTAATACGCACGATAGTTGCCAGTGTGATATCGACTTCGCTACCGTCACTTGTTCGCATGCGCAGCGTATCACGCCTGGTACTTTGGTAAATTACGTCGAGCTCTTCTCGCAGCACCGCATAGTCTGAATCAAACTGTACGCGAGCTGATTCAATTCGGGCACGCTCTTGCGCTTCAATATCAGCGGGAGGCGGATTAAGCTCCAGATTACGTTCATCAAGCCGCAGTCGTTCGATGCCAGTATTGATACGACCGATCTCGCCTCGCTCCAGGCGCCTGATTTGTGCAAACAGTGACAGACTTCGCTCCACTGAATCCTGCAGTTCTGTCCAGAAACTGCTGTCTTCAGGACGACTGATCACATCACCATCGCGCAACAGCGCAACCGGCTGACCGTAAAAATTGCCCCATTCCCGGCGTTCCACGACGTAGATATCCTGCGGATACTGCCATTCGTCCATGCCCAGTTGCATGTACCAGGCAAAATCACGACCGGTCTGGTCACGATTTCCCAGTTTGATAAGGTGCCGGGTAACCAACTCCTCATTCTCCGGCACAATTTCTCCGGAGTCCCTGGCCACTGCCGCAGGTACTACCTGACTGCGTACCGGCTCCCCGATCAGCGTGACGCGCTCCCCTGCGCCCGTGGTCAGATTGATCAATGCGACATCTGAAGGCCAGAAATGACTGAACCCTCTGACGGCAATCAGGCCGATCAGGCCAATCACCATGATCATACACATGGCTACTGCGCCGCCGTTAAGCCAGATCCAGGGCGTACCACTTTTAAACCATTGTTTCATTGACCAGTCTCTTTCCTGATGCGAACCGACTCTGTGAATTAAAGATTGCTGTAACGCTGTCGCAAGCGCTGCCGAATGATTTCTGCCAACGTATTGACCACAAAGGTCAGGGCAAGCAGAACCAGGGCTGCCAGGAACAGCACCCGGAAGTGTGATGATCCAACTGCTGTTTCCGGGAGTTCTACCGCGATATTCGCGGATAACGTCCGCATGCCTTCAAAAATATTGAAATTGACCACAGGGCTGTTGCCTGTCGCCATCAATACAATCATGGTTTCACCGACCGCCCGGCCAAAACCCATCATGACAGCAGAAAAAATACCCGGACTTGCGGTGGGCAGAACAACGCCCAAAACCGTCTGCCAGCGAGTAGCGCCGAGCGCCAGTGAACCTTGCGTCAGGTGCCGTGGTACCGTAAAGACAGCGTCCTCGGCAATTGAAAAAATTGTCGGGATGACTGCAAATCCCATGGCAATACCAACAATCAGCGCATTGCGTTGATCGTAAGTAATGCCTATATCAGTGAACCACTGACGCATGCTGCCATCAAAAAACCAGATTTCAACCCATGGGCTGGCCTGTATGCATAAGAAACCGAACACCAGAATTAGCGGCACCAGCAATGCAGCCTCCCAGCCGTCCGGTATGTGACTCCTGAAACCTGCCGGTAATCGTCCCCACAGATAGGCAAAACCAATCATCATCACCGGCATCAGAATAAAGAAACTGAATATGGCCGGCAGATTGCCTTCCACAAAGGGCGCCAGCCACAATCCCGCCAGAAAACCGAGAATCACTGTCGGCAAGGCCTCCATGATTTCTATACTGGGTTTGACCACGCCACGCAGCTTCGGCGTCATGAAATAGGCTGTATAGATGGCACCGGCAATCGCCAGCGGCATGGCAAACAGCATGGCGTAGAACGCAGCTTTGAGAGTACCGATGGTCAATGGCATCAAACTGAACTTGGATTCAAACTCGTCAGTGCCTGATGAGGACTGCCAGATATATTCCGGATCAGCGCGGCCTTCATACCAGACCTTGTTCCACATCGCCTTCCATGACAACTGCGGGTGCTCGTTCCAGAGCTCTGCAGCAAACACGGTCATCTGATCGTCCATGACCAGAATTCGTTCATTGATCTGGGAAATTGCAACCTGCTGCAGCGGCCGCTCGCTGAATTGCGACAGGTACAGCGTGCGCGATGAGGTGCCGTAGTGGATACCAATGTAACCGTCGGCATCAACAGCAACAAACCCTTTGCGAGTGTATTCAGGCGCGATGGCGGTGATCGCTGCATTGTGTGAACGGAACTGGCGAACTTCCTCCAGGCTGTATTCATTCTGGTCATCCCGGACCAGGAACCACTGACTCAGCTCACCGTTGTCTTTGCCAAACACCAGGGATACGGTGCCCACCAGAAACTCGACAGCCGTGATCTGGTGGCCATCGCCCACATTCACGGACTCAACCAGACGCGCCTGTGCCGGTGTGGAGATATCGTAGTAATGCACCCTGCCCCGCGCATCTGTCACAAACAGATTACGCAATGATTTATCCAGCAACAGCCGGGTCGCCTGCCCCGGCACCCGTGGCAGCTCGTTGACGGTCCGGGTAACCTGAACCTGCCCGGTCAATAAATTGTTACGCGTTGAGAGGTTCACCAGCAGCAGTCGTCCGTCAACGGTCTGTGCCGCAATTGCGCTGCCACCCGGTCCGCGAGTAACAGTCTCCATGGCAATCAGGTTGATTGCACGCCCCTGATCATCTATCTGTATGGGTGACTCTCCCAGCGGATATTCGAGCCCCGGCGTGAGGACCCGCTGATCATCCGGAAAGCTGATGGCAAAATCATGCCTGACCACCTGGGCCTGACCGTTATCAAAACCGTACACATGGGTATTGGAAATGGATTCTGCTGAGGCAAAGCTGGTGACCTGTGAGTTGGCAGGTTTTGCCACCTCAAACCGGTACTCCGACCTGCCAGTGTCAGCGTTGAAAAACACCACTTCAGCATTGTCGGTATATTGAATCCCCAATGTCTGATAGCGCTCCAGCAGCAACCGGGATGTTGACGCCTCCTGCTCCGGCAGCGCGTAGGATGCCTGTTCCTCTACGGTTGCACCGCGCAGTATCGGTGCAACTTCGTAGAACAGATAGATGAAGATGGTTGCCAGCGCCAGCACAACGCCATAACCTGCTGCGGTAATACCCCAGCGCGACAGCTTGTCCCTGAATGCACGCTTGCGCCGCAATTGCTGACGGCGCTGGGCATCAGGTAACAGACTGACCCGCGGTTTAACAGGGGCAGGTATATCCGGGGAAAGGTCGGCCATATATGAACTCAGTCCTTACTCTTTGCTTTTTATGCTGATCTTTTGCTGTGTTTTCCGACCCTGCGAAGATACCGGCATAACGACTCGAAGACCACATTATTTGTATGACACTTCGATGACATTACGGCCTTATTCTATTCCCAGCTCGGCCAGCACACGATCGGCAACAACTGCCGGCAGCGTCACAAAACCGTCCCGATCCACCACTTCCTGCCCCTGCTTGCTGTAGACCATTTTCACAAACTCCCGCGTCAGTGGATCCAGTTCGCGATTCGGGTGTTTGTTGATATAGACAAACAGGTAGCGGGCCAGCGGATAATCCCCGGATGCAGCGTTTGCCGGGCTAGGCTCATATGCTACACCACCGTCGGTGGCCGCAATCGACAGCGCACGTACACCAGAGGTGCGGTAGCCTATACCCGAATAGCCAATACCATTGATGGATTCAGTCACACCCTGCACAACAGACGATGAACCGGGCTGCTCGTTGATGCTCGATTTGAAGTCACCACCGCACATCGCATTGTCCTTGAAAAAACCGTAGGTACCGGACACTGCATTGCGGCTGTAGAGCGCAAAGTCCCGGTTTGCCCAGGCACCGGTCAGGCCCAGTTGGCCCCAGCGAGTGATATCTTCAGCAAAACCGCAACGACGAGTTGCCGAAAAAATGGCATCAACCTGCGGCAGACTCAGTGACTCGAGGGGGTTATCGCGGTTTACATACACCGCCAGCATATCAACAGCCACTGGCAACTCAGTGGGTCGGTAACCAAACCGGGCCTCAAACTCCTGAATTTCTGACTGTCGCATGCCCCGGCTCATCGGTGCCAGCATGGCCGTGCCTTCAGTCAACGCCGGTGGCGCAGTTGAAGAACCGGCGCCCTGAATCTGGACATTCACATTCGGATAGAATTTGTTGAATTCTTCTGCCCACAGGGTCATCAGGTTGTTCAGCGTGTCTGAACCAATGCTGGACAGGCTGCCAGAAACGCCTGATTCGCGAACATAATCACGCAGCGCGGGATCTACGTCTGCCATCGCCGGGGTTGCCAGTGTCGCAAATCCACCGAGTGTTGCGGCTGCAACAATAGTCTTCAACTTAATCATGATGCATGTCTCCTGTCAGATGGGCAGTAACGTCCTGCCATTACGGACGAGGACTATACCCAACTCATGTGACAAATATATGACAATTCTGTAATGTACAACTCAGTCAGTCGCCTTTTCCCTGATTTCCGATTCTGCCAGTGTTGCTGCAGCCGCATCTGGCGCAGACTCCGCCATATCGACGGAAGGCAGCGCGCTGCCCAACTCTGCCAGACGGATGGCAATACGTGTTGACCTCTCAGCCACGCGGAGCATGATCCGCAGGCTGTCTATGGCAGGATTCAGTCGTCGAACCGGTATCTGTCCGGAAACACCTGCCTCAAGCAGTCGGGTTTTAAGCGTTCGCCACTGCTCCCGGAGGTGCTGATAGGCCTGTTCCAGTTCCCCTGTGTTAAATCCGTCCAGACGAGGATCGCTGTTTTCAATCAACTTCAACACCGACAGCTGGTAAGCCAGGATCTCATCGCGAACGGACGTCTGCAGCAAGAACTCAACGTCGGCGTCATTTTCAGCATTTTCATGCGCCTGCGTGACGGCCTCATCAATATAACCCGCAATTCTGAGTATGGTGGGCAAATGACGACTGACATCCGCGTGCAGACGCTCCGATTCAAGCTGAGTGACTGCAATTTCAACGGATTGCGCCAATTGCCTGAGCCCGTCATGCTGATCCTTTAACTGTTTTCCGGGTGGACCTTCGTTGCTGAATGCTGCGACTGCGTGACTGCGCGTCAGCTCAGCCATTCTCTGCAACTCCAGCATAAACGCGTGCAGTGCCAGTTCCGGCGAGGCCATGATATTCCTGTCCAGAAATTGCGGGCGCCCCAACTGCTCAACCAGATCCACAAATCTGCCCGACAGCCAATTGCCCAGTCGTAGCATCAGCGGACTCTGTAACAGCACGCCCACAATGTTGAATACTGTATGGAACACGGCCAGGCTCAGGGCCGGATACATGGCAACCGAGGGCTGACTTTGATACAGAAGAATGACCACTGGTAACATGGCAATGCCAACCAGCGCATTAAAACTGTTTATGAGCACGTGGCCGGCGGCTACGCGCTTGGCATTGGGCGTGGCACCTATCACTGCCAGCGCCGACGTCGATGTAGTCCCGACTGTTGCACCGATTGCTGCAGCCGCTGCCGCCGGAAAGCTGATCAGCCCGCCGGTGAGCGCAGTCAGTGTCAGCGCAATTGCTGCACTGGAGGATTGCGTCAGCAACGTCATGGCAAATCCGACCAGAATGAATACTACAGCACCCGGGAATCCCTCTGGCGACAATGCAGCCAGATTGATGCCGGCGGCAACGCCGGTAAACGCCTCACGTAGAAAGTCGATTCCCAGAAAAAACAGACCAAAACCCGCCAGAGCCTCACCGACCGCGCCAATTCGTCGGTTGGGACCAATCATGCGCATCAGCATGCCGGCACCGAGCATTGGCAAGGCAAAAGAGCTGATCTTGAACTGAAAGCCTACAGCAGCCACCAGCCAACCCGTCATTGTAGTGCCCACGGTGGCTCCCAGGACGATTCCCAGGGCCTGATGGATGCCCAGCAGGCCCGCGTTCACAAATCCGATTGTTGCAACCGTGACGGCACTTGACGATTGCACCAGGGCCGTGAGAAAAAATCCGGAAAACAGTCCCCGCCAGGTCGTTTTTGTGGATCGCGCCAGAATATCGCGCAATGCGGCACCCGCCGCTATTTTTAAACCATCCGTAATCATGGCGACGGCCAGCAAGAACAAGCCCAGCCCGCCAGCCAGCGTCCCCAGTGCCAGTAACATCAAAACGCTCCTGCTTTAATTGCCATACTGACTCAACCGGTATCCGGATTTATCTGAATACCACGGTTTTGCCCCCATTGACGATGATGCGATGTTCGCAATGCCACTTCACCGCCCGCGCAAATGCGGCACATTCGGCATCCCGGCCAATCTGCATCAGTTCTTCAATATCAAAATTGTGATCAATGCGTTCCACCGCCTGTTCGATGATGGGTCCCTCATCCAGCTCGGTGGTCACGTAGTGAGCGGTCGCCCCGATTATCTTGACGCCCCGCATATAGGCCTGACGATAGGGATCGGCGCCCTTGAAACCAGGCAGAAACGAGTGGTGTATATTGATCGCGCGACCTGTGAGGGCCTGACACATGGTCGGCGACAAAATCTGCATGTAGCGTGCCAGTGCCAGCAAATCTACCGATTTCCGGTTGATGATATCCAGGATGGCAGACTCTTGCTGCAGCTTTGTCTCTGCGGTCACCGGCAAATGATAAAAATCCAGCCCATACCACTCCGTGATACCGCGCATATCCTCGTGATTTGAAACCACGCCGACAATCTCGGCCGGCAGCGCCCCGCTGCTCCACCGGTGCATCAGATCAGTCAGGCAATGCCCGTGGCGCGAAACTGCCAGCAACACCCGGGGTTTTATCCGGAGATCATGAAAGCTCCACTGCATCCGGAACTGATCGGCTATGTCGTGAAAGTCCTGATCCAGTTTTTCGGACGACGGCAGATGTGCTTCGGCCTCTTCAAATTCCACCCGCATAAAAAACCGGTCAATGATCGGGTCACGATGCTGTGCTGCCTCACTGATGGTCGCGCCGCGCTGAAACAGGAAATCACTGACGGCACGAACAATTCCATTGGCCTCCGGGCAGGAGACGGTCAATACATATTTGTGGCGATTATCTGTTTTTATCATGCAGAACTCTCAACCTCTCTTCGGACTTACTCTCTTCGGGCTTATCGCGCAGGCGCGCATGTTACCACTTTTTCCGATTTCAGGCCGCGTCCACCCGATCAGGGGGTGCCCTTATGAGTTACGTCCCGTTAGGCTGGCAACAGGAAAAATGACGTTAATCACATGCTTTTGAGGAGTTGAATCAAATGAAACCTGCTTACCGAATGATAACCGCTCTCACCATGCTACTGGGAAGCTCCATGGGGTTGGCGCAATCGGCCGCGACCATACCCGCCTCACTGGAGGGCACATATCAGGTAACATTCAATCGTCAGGTGTCGTTCGGTGTATTGCCCGATGGCACACAGCTCACCATGGTGATTGCCCCGGGAGGCAGTCTCTGTCTGGCAGACTATGTTGTCGCCAACCCCGTCACCCGCGCAGGAAGTCCGGGAGAAGCAGTCTGGTCTGCACCGCATCTGGGGCTGGACCTGGTGCTGTCTGACCTCACCAACGGATTTAACGAAGTTAACGTCTTCCAGCTCGACAGCACGAATTTACTTGCCCAGATAACCGGTCAAAAGGTCAGCAACAGCATCGTCTGCGAGCAGCTGGGTACGGTTCCTCCCGCCATGAGCGAGGTCAGTGAAATCTTCCAGCAGGCCCAGCAGCTGTTCCCGGACTACTTCCCACTGGGTGGTCGTGCCAATTTTGCCTATCGGGTTATCGATGGTTTCATTACCAGAAACTATCAGGGTGCAGGCATGACGCTTGCCATAAAAAACAACCAGGTATTTCTGCAGGGCAAAGAATATGGCAGCACCCTGGCACCCGTTGGTTCCATCAATGCAATTAAACAGATACTGGAAGTAGAGCGCGCCTATCAGGAAAGTATCGCTAACCCGGGCACACCGGAAGAACCGACGACGCCTGAGGAACCCACTACACCGGAAGAGCCAACAACACCTGAGGAGCCCACTACGCCGGAAGAGCCTGGCACCGGCATACCACCGGGCGACTTCTCCCTGACCATTTCGGGCACAGTCTCTGCCAGTGTGTTTGGTGTCGTCACCAGTACACCATTGAATATCAGCATAGATTCCATTCCGGCGCCCGGATCTACAGATATTGACGGACTTGAAAATCAGGTACGCGATGCACTCGCAAACGCTGACGGAATTGACGCGTCAACCTTCACATCATTCCAGATCAGTGAAGTAAGCGTTACCAATGACCGCGTATTCTTCCGCGCTCAGTTTGCGGGCACCACAACTACCAGCGGATTCACTGTCAGCCAGTCCTACAACCTGACATACGAATATCTGCGCAAGTAACGAGAAAGCCTGTGTACGATTTCGGGCCGCTGTGAAAACAGCGGCCTTTTTTTATGTCCCGCCGCACGGTATTCTTTACGCATGATCAAATCACTGCGTACTTATCTTGTCAGCCTCCGCTCGGCCCTGCCTGTTACGTGCTTCGTTGCCGGCAGTGCGGTACTGCTTTTATTGCCCTGGACAATTCAGGCAGCAACCCCTTCGCTGAACGGCCAGTGGCGTGGCATGCTGGTAGCGGCAAGCTATGAACCGGTTGAGTTCATCTTCAACCTGCAGCAAATTGATGATAATCCAGTGCGATACCAGGCTACGCTGGACATTCCCGCGCAGTTCCGTGCCAATCTGCCGGCAGCCAGTGTTTCCGTCAACAATGGCAATATCATGATCCGGCTGCCTGACATGCAGGCGGAATACTATGGCAGCCTGATATTTTCGGATGACGGCTCGCAGGTAGTCGCAATTGACGGCGACTGGAGCCAATCCGGCGAATACGTGCCACTTCGACTGCAACCAACGCTGTAACACAACGAGGTGAAACCATTGAAATACCTTCATACCATGGTCCGGGTCAGTGATCTTGACGCATCACTGGATTTTTACTGCAACAAGCTGGGTCTGCAGGAACTGCAGCGCCGCGACAGTGAACAGGGCCGCTTTACTCTGGTATTTCTGGCCGCACCGGGAGACCAGGAAGCGCAGGTAGAACTGACTTACAACTGGGACCCGGAGGTCTACGGCGAAGGTCGCAATTTTGGGCATCTTGCCTATCGCGTCGACGACATCTATGAACTCTGTCAGTCCCTGCTGGATAAAGGCGTAACCATCAACAGGCCACCCCGCGATGGCCGTATGGCATTTATTCGTTCACCTGACAATATATCCATTGAATTGTTGCAGGCCGGCGCTCCGCTGCCGCCGGCTGAGCCCTGGCTGAGCATGCCCAATACCGGCAAATGGTAGTTGTCCATCAACCGATCGCCGCTTGAGGCAATGCCAGCGCTCGTTTATGATTGCGACCTTTATATCAGGGGTGCCTTGTCATGCAATTACTCGATGGAAAACAGACTGCCGAACAGATCAAGGCGGAGATCGCTGAACAGGTTGTAAAGATCAGGGCATCCGGCGGCAAAGCACCTCACCTTGCAGCCATTCTGGTAGGCAGCGACGGAGCCAGTGAAACGTATGTCAACAACAAGGTGCTCGATTGCAAACAGGTTGGATTCGAGTCGACGTTGATCCGTCTGCCTGCCGACATTAGCGAAACCGCCTTACTTGCGCAAATTGCAGAGTTGAACAACAATGATGAAATCGACGGATTCATTGTCCAGGTTCCGCTGCCTGCCCATATTGATGAAACACGGGTAATTCTGGCGATTGATCCGGGCAAGGACGTCGATGGCTTTTCACCCACCAGTGTGGGTCGGATGTGCCTCGGCCTGCCCACATTCATATCCGCAACGCCCAATGGCATCATGGAACTGCTCAAACGTCACGACATTGAAACCAGCGGCAAACACTGCGTAGTCGTCGGGCGCAGCAATATTGTTGGCACGCCGATGTCCATCCTGATGTCCCGCAACAGCAACCCCGGCAATGCCACAGTCACCCTGGTGCACAGTCGCACACCCGATATGAAAGCAATATGCCGCAGCGCGGACATACTGATCGTGGCTATCGGCAAACCGGATTTTGTCACTGCAGACATGGTGAAAGACGGTGCTGTGGTAGTGGACGTTGGTATTACGCGGGTGCCCGATACGTCGCGCCCCAGCGGTTTTCGATTGACCGGTGATGTGGATTTTGCATCTGTCAGCCCAAAATGCTCTTTTATCACACCAGTACCAGGCGGCGTCGGGCCAATGACGCGTGCTTCCCTGCTGCAGAACACTCTTAAAGCCCAGTCATTGCGCGAACAGCGATAAGGAAATTTCCATGTTTGAGAACATCACCAGCTTGCCGGCCGACCCAATTCTCGGCCTGATGGCGGCTTATCGCCAGGACAGCAATCCTCACAAGATCGACCTTGGCGTGGGCGTTTACAAGGACGAGCACGGCCGAACACCGGTCATGCGGGCGGTCAAGGCGGCCGAGCAAAAACTGTTGCTGACTCAGGACACCAAAACCTATGTTGCACCTGCCGGCCAGGATGCCTTCAATCATCTGGTTGCCAGCCTGGTGTTTGGCGAGTCGCTGCGCGACTCGCTGGCGGAACGCCGTGTCACCTTTCAGACGCCAGGTGGTTGCGGCGGACTTCGGCTGGCAGCGGAATTTATCCAGAAGATACACCCCGGCGCCAGAATCATGGTCAGCGACCCGACCTGGGCCAATCACATCCCCTTGCTGGGTGAAGCCGGACTGCAGATCAGCAAATATCCCTATTACGACTACGAGCGTCACGCCATCCGTTTTGATGACATGATGACCACGCTCAGCACGGCAGGTCCGGGAGATCTGGTGTTGCTGCATGGCTGCTGTCACAACCCCTGCGGCGCCGATCTGGACCGGCAGCAATGGCAGGACGTTGCAGCACTGGCGCAAAAAAACGGCTTCACTCCGTTTATTGATCTGGCCTATCAGGGACTGGGAGATGGCATTGACGAAGACAGCTATGGAGTCAGGTTGCTGGCAGACAGCGTGCCTGAATTGATTGTCGTCAGTTCATGTTCCAAGAATTTTGGCCTGTACCGTGAGCGCACTGGCGCACTGAGTGTGATTACCGGCAGTGCAGAAACCACCCGTGCCGCTGCCAGCCAGATTGCCTCAACAGCGCGTGGCATGTACTCAATGCCGCCAGATCATGGTGCCGCAATTGTTGCTGCAATCCTGGAAGATCAGGATATGAAGGCAGACTGGCAGGGTGAATTAAACGAAGTGCGCGAGCGTATCAATGGTCTCAGAACTGAACTGGTCAATGCGCTGAATGCTCAGGGCATCGACAGGAACTTCAGTTTTATCCAGCAGGAAAAAGGTATGTTTTCGTTTCTTGGTCTGACTGTCGAGCAGGTACGAACATTGGTCGATGAGTTCAGTATCTATCTGGTTGATTCCAGCCGGATCAATATTGCCGGCATCAATCACAGCAATCTTCAATATCTGGCGGAAAGTATCGCGGCTCTGCTAAAGCGCTAGTTTTTCTGCAGTATTTTCATGCCAGACTTTCACATTGAACCGGCACCAGAACATGGGTGCCGGATCAATTCCTGTAAAAGCTTCCTGCCAGTTAAACCCGGATAGTCAGCACATCACAGCCAATACCATGCAACACTGCGTTTGCGGTTGAACCCAGCACCGCCCGTATCGGATTGTGACCATGACTGCCGATCACCAGCAGATCTGTGTTCAGCTGTTCCGCCAGTTTCTTGATTTCTGTGGCCGGCTTGCCACGCAGAAAGTGTACCCTGTCCGCACTTACCGGTTGCGTTCGTGCTGCCAGAGACGCTTTCATCTGATCAGCGACCTGCTCCTGATGTTCTTTCTGGACCTTTTCAAAATCAGCCATGTTCAGTTCAAATGAGTAACTGCCCAGCAGCGGTTCAAACACCAGCACCACGTTAACGTCTGCGCCGTTATCGGCCGCAATTGCCAGCGCCTTGTCGATTATTTTGTCTGACTCTTCCGAGCCGTCTACTGCAACGAGCACATTCTTGTAGCCTGCCATTTTTGCTCTCCCATATTGTTATCCGACACATTCGGCCTACCCGCATCATAGTGAAAAGTTTGAGGTCGATCAATCAAGTAAGCAGATTCTGAACGGATTGCCACATGCCATTGACCCAAATCAACAAGCAATACTGCGCAGTGCATAAATATCAGCCTTGTAAATTCAATCTTAACGCTGGGGAGGAACTGACGATGGAAGATAAAATTGTGGCACGTAATATGGCAATTACGATAGGCATTATCATGCTGGTGGCCGTTGGACTCATTACCCTGTCAAGCATCATCGGCAAAGGCATTGGGATGTAGTGCCGGGATGTAGTGCCGGGATGTAGTGCCGGGATTCAGTGCCGGGCGGGGCGTCAGCGACGCCCGGGCAGCACGGGCTTGAGTTTTTCCGCCAGGTCGCGCAAAGCCTGCTCGGTCGTGGGCCAGTCTATGCAGGCATCAGTAATAGAGACCCCGTACTGCATTTCCGCCAGATCATCGGGTATGGGCTGATTGCCGGCGCAGATATTGCTTTCCAGCATCACGCCCATGATTGATTTGTTCCCTGCCACAATCTGGTCGGCAACATCATTCAGCACCTCAAGCTGGCGTTCATGCTGCTTGCTGGAATTGCCGTGACTGCAATCGATCATGATGTTTTCCTGTACTGCGGCCTTGCGTAACTCCTCTTCACAGGCTTTGACGAATTCGGCCTGATAGTTTGGCTGCTTGCCTCCACGAAGAATCACATGACAATGAGGGTTGCCCGAGGTCCGGAAAGCCGCCACCTTGCCCTGCTCCGTTACGCTGATAAAGGTGTTGATCGCCGAGGCCGAACGGATGGCATTCACCGCCACAGTGAGCCCGCCATCAACATTGTTTTTAAAACCGACAGCCGAAGAGATACCACTGGACAATTTTCGATGCGTCGGTGACTCGGTCGTGCGCGCACCGATTGCCGTCCAGCTCACCAGATCCTGCAGGTATTGCGGAGAAATCAGATCCAGTGCTTCAACGCCGATCGGAAGCCCAAGAGCATTAATATCCAGCATCAGCTGCCGGCCGATGCGCAAACCATGCTCAATACGGTGACTGCCGTCCAGATGGGGATCATAGATCAGCCCTTCCCAGCCGACCGTGGTGCGGGGCTTTTCAAAATAGACTCGCATCACAATCATCAGCGTATCTTTCAGTTCGTCTGCCAGGGGCTTGAGTCTATTTGCATAGTCCATCGCCAGCGCAGTGTCATGGATGGAGCATGGGCCAACCACAACCATCAGACGCTGATCCTTGCGATCCAGAATGCCCTTTATACTGTGATGCCCATAAAGCACTGTTTCAAGCGCCTTACCCTGCAAGGGCATCTCCTGCTTCAGCTGCGCCGGTGTGGGGAGCTCCTCGGTGGCGATGATGTGGAGATTATCAACTTCTGATGCATTTTTTGGCATATTCAACTCACTACTGATGTTTTATTCCAACATTCTGGGGTTCGGGCACGCTCTATTCAAGTGGTGGTGTACCAGCCGCGTCACAACCATTCTTTAATACCTGCCACTTACCCGATATTTACACTGAGGTGCATATTGCAGTAAATTCGCGCTCCCTGCACCTGATCCAGAGGATTCTACCGGATGAAAGCCAATGAACTGAAACGCGGCCTGATAGTGGACATTGACGGCATACCCCACCTGATCAAACAGCTGGAAGCCAAAAGCCCGTCCAACCGGGGCGGCGTTACCATGTACAAGGTCCGGTATATCAATCTGAAAACTCACCAGAAACTGGACGAGGCATACAAAGGTGACGACGTCGTCAAGATTGCCGACTGCATCCGTATGAATGTGCAATACTCCTACCGGGATGACGACACGCTTTACTTCATGAACACGGAAGACTTCAGTCAGTACGGAATCAATGCCGATCAGGTTGCAGATGATATCCCATATCTGACAGACCAGCTCGATGGCATTACGGCGCTGATCATGGACGGCAATTTGCTGGGCATAGAACTACCGCAAACCGTGGTGATGCAGATTGTGGACACCCCACCCGGCGGCGGTAGCGCATCCGCTACCGCACGTACAAAAGCGGCTACACTGACAACGGGGCTGGAAGTCCAGGTGCCCGAGTATATGACCAACGGGGAGCAGGTTAAAGTGAGCACGGTGACCGGCAAGTACGTATCCCGGGCATGATAAGGTTGCATCAGGCCTGACGGCGAAAGTCGACCGGCCTCATTCCCGCCAGCAACAGCATGCCTGCATAGATGATCATGCCACCGAAACACAGTGCAGCCAGAACACCGGTCTGCCGCCATGTGCTCCACTCAAGCCACTGTTGCCATTCGCCGGCAAGCCAGACCAGAAAGAAGCACATGACCAGGTTTGCGAGCATTACTCGCAAAACGAACGTCATCCACCCCGGCTGGAAACGGAACACGCCGTGCTTGCGCAATCCGGCAAACAACAAACCAGCATTCAGAAACGCCGCCAGGGATGTCGCCAGTGCCAGGCCGGTATGTGCCATGCCCAGACCAAACACCAGAATAATGTTCAGCAGCATATTGACCGCCATGGCAATGATGCCAATGCGCACCGGTGTGCGGGTATCCTGCCGTGAGTAAAACCCCGGTGCGAATACCTTGATCGCCATAAAGGCTACCAGCCCCAGCGCATAGGCTTTCAGACTGCTGGTCACCTGTACGACATCCGTCACATCAAAATTGTCGTTCTGAAACAGCGTGATGATCATCGGTTCAGCGAGCAACACCAGCGCCAGACTGGCCGGTATGGCAATCAGTAAAATGAGGCGCAATGCCCAGTCCAGCAATGCCGCAAACTCCTGCGCAGAACGTTCAGCGTGTCTGCGCGACAGGCTCGGCAGGACAACGGTCGCAACCGCCACAGCAAAAATGCCCAGAGGCAAATCCATCAGACGTTCGGAAAAATATAGCCAGGATACACTGCCGGCAACCAGCAACGAGGCAATGAAGGTATCCAGCAGCAGATTGATCTGGCTGACAGACACACCAAACATGGCAGGGATCATCAGTTTGATGACTCGCCGCACACCCTCATGATCCCGCTTGAGTACCGGTCTTGGCAGCAACTGAATACGTCGGAGAAACGGCAACTGGAACAGTAACTGACTGATGCCGGCAATCAGTACGCCCCAGGCCAGCGCAACCTCCGGCTGGGCAAAGTAGGGACTAAGCAGCAAAGCGGATGCGATCAATGACAGATTCAGCAGCGCCGGCGTCAGGGCCGGCACCGCAAAACGGTCATAACTGTTGAGTATGGAGCCGGCAAAGGCGGTCAGCGAAATCAACAGCAGATAGGGAAAGGTAATGCGCAGCATGTCGACGAACAAGGCAAACTTAGCCGGATCAGAGGTGAATCCATAGGCGATTGGCCAGGCGACCAGCGGTGCGGCAAGCACCACCAGCGTGGTGATAACCAGCAGCACCGATCCAAGATAACCCGCCACAGCGTTGACCAGTTCCTGCACCTGCGCCAGTGGACGCTGACTGCGATACTCGGACAGTACAGGCACAAATGCCTGATTAAAGGCACCTTCTGCAAACAGCCTGCGGAGAAAATTGGGAATCTTGAACGCCAGGAAAAATGCATCCGCACCATCGCCGGGTCCGAAAATACGCGCCAGCACCACATCACGAACCAGGCCCAGTATTCGCGACACAAATGTCATGCTGCCAGTTACCGCGCTGGAGCGCAGCAGTCCGCGTGGTTTACGCACCGGGGGCTGCGATGGTTCAGGCATTTGCTTGTCAGCCGGTGTGCGTGTCAAAACAGTTACGTTCCTGTGAAGTCTGTACCAGCGACCTGCATTCCATTATGCTTCGCTTGCCACATTATCGCATCTTCAGCTACAAAAACGACAGACAGAATAAAAACTATGGAACAGACAAGACTGATTGAACGCTGGCGGGCAACCGGCCCGGGACTGGTGATGGCAGCTGCTGCAGTAGGGGCGTCTCACCTGGTCGCTTCCACACAATCCGGCGCATTGTTCGGCTGGCAATTACTCTGGCTGATTGTGCTGGTCAACATCCTGAAATACCCGTTTTTCCGTTTTGGTGTGCAATACACGCTGAACAATGATGAAAGCCTGGTGGAAGGGTATCTGCGAAAAGGACGAGGATGGCTTGTCGCCTTTACGACTCTTAATCTTGTCGCCGCCGTGGTCAATACTGCGGGCGTACTGCTGCTGACAGCGAGCCTGCTGCAGTATTTTATTCCCGGCAATCTGTCGCTTACGATTTTGTGCCTGCTGTTGCTGGCGGTGTGTCTGCTCATCCTGCTGGCCGGCCACTACCGGGTGCTGGACGGCCTGTCACGCCTGTTGATGCTGGTGCTCACCATCAGCACCTTCATTGCACTGGTTATTGCCTGGAACAACGGACCGATGGCCCCGCCCGACTACGTCAGCCCGTCGCCGTGGCAACTGTCTGCGCTGGCTTTTATTGTAGCAACAATGGGCTGGATGCCAGTACCTATTGAGCTGTCTGCCATAAATTCCATGTGGCTTCGCTCCAAGCAGCGCATGACAAAGGTCAGCCTCAGTGACGGTCTGTTTGATTTTAATCTGGGGTATGCCGTTGCTGTGATTCTGGCTGTCGTGTTTCTGGCGCTGGGCGCCTTGCTGCAGCATGGCACTGAGCAGGAGATCCAGATGGCGGGTGCTGCCTTTGCGCAGCAACTGGTCGCTATGTATTCAGCAACCATTGGTGAGTGGGCGCGACTGTTTATCGCCTTCATCGCTTTTATGTGCATGTTCGGCACTACGCTGGCCGTGCTGGACGGCTATGCCAGAACGCTGAATGAGTCTTTCCACCTGTTGCGCGGCAAAGACAATCCGCGCAGGCACTGGACACTGACTGCCTGGGTACTGGCTCAGGCTACTGCGGGCATGGCCATTATTCTGTTTTTTCAGACCGCCCTGAGTCCGATGCTTACGTTTGCCATGACGCTGGCTTTTTTGACTACGCCATTTTTTGCCTGGCTAAATTTCAGCCTGGTTCGGGGTAAAGGAATCTCGGTTGGCATGAATCTGCTGGCCTGGGTAGGCATGGTCTATCTGACGGCATTCAGCGTGCTCTATCTGATCTGGTATCTCCTGGCGTAATCAGACTACGCCCGCAGATACCCGATCAGATGCAGTCTGCTTTGCTTTACTTGTTCAGTGCTCGCAGCATCCATGCGGTTTTTTCATGAATACGCATGCGGTCGGACGCCAAAGCCACTGAAGACTCATCACCGGCTTCCTGGGCGAGCTGGAGAACGTCCCGGCAGCTTTTTACCACCTGTTCATGACCTTTGGTCAGGATATCAACCATGGTCTTGCCAGCAGGCACCCCGTCCACTTCTTCTATGGAGCTAAGGCGTGCAAATTCCTTGTAGGTGCCTGGCGCCGGCACATCCAGCGTGCGAATTCTTTCAGCGATTTCATCAACTGCCAATGCAAGTTCGGTGTAGTGCTCCTCAAACATCAGGTGCAGCTCTCTGAACTGCGGCCCTTCAACGTTCCAGTGAAAGTTGTGGGTCTGCAGATACAGCGTGTAGGAATCAGCCAGCAGGCGTTTGAGGCCCTCAGCGATATTCAATCTGTCTGCCTGTTTGATGCCTATATCGATCTTGCTCATGAATGAACTCCTTGGGTTTGAATGTGTTTGTATTTTGCTTTGCTAGACCCCTAGCTTAACACAGGCACCCCGCAGGTTTCTTCTCGGGATCTGCTTGACATCTGCAACAATAGTCGGCATAGTACTGCGTCTTGAATTTCGCCACACGTTGACAGTATCGTAAGGAGCATCAGTTGGCCAACACTGCACAAGCACGCAAGCGCGCGCGTCAAAATGAGACCGCCCGTCGTCACAACGCCAGTTTCCGATCCATGGTTCGTACCTACATAAAGAAGGTAGTTACAGCCGTCGAAGAAGGAAACTATGACAACGCTACAGCCGCATACAACCGGGCTGTACCGGTTATCGACCGCATGGCCGACAAAGGCATTATTCACAAGAACAAGGCAGCACGTCACAAAAGCCGCCTGAATGCCGCGATCGTCGCACTGAAAGCCTGAGTCACGCAGGGCTTGCATGAATTGAATGACATGAATTTAATTGAAAAAGGCCGCTAAGCGGCCTTTTTCAATTTTTACTGTGTCCGAATAATGTGTCCGAATGTCATGCGTCCACGCGCTCACCTGGATACTGAACAGACTATGCGTCCGTCAGTATCAGGTTGTCCCGATGAATCATTTCCTCATCACCGGCATATCCCAGTATCTGCTCTATCATACGGCTGGGCTTACGCAATAATTGACGCGCTTCATGACTGTTATAATTCACCAGTCCGCGCGCGATTTCCTGTCCCGCTTCATTGAGGCAGGACACAACCTCACCGCGATCAAAGTGCCCGGAGACAGCACTTACCCCCACGGGCAACAGGCTGCGACCAGATTCACGGAGAACTTTTTCAGCCCCTGCATCCAGCGTCAACTGCCCCTTGACCTTCAGCTGACCCGCAAGCCATTGTTTGCGTGCCGCCACCGGCTGCTTTTCCGGAAGCAGACGCGTCCCTATCGATTCACCGTTTGCCAGACGGATCAGCACATCGGTCTCTCTGCCGTTGGCAATGATGGTGCGCGCACCGGACCGCGCTGCCAGGCGTGCCGCCGTAATTTTGGTGAGCATACCGCCCCGCCCCAGACTGCCACTGCCACCGGCCATGGCCAATAGCCTGGCGTCATCTGCCATGGCTTCCGTTATCAAGGGAGCATCGGGCTGCGTGCGGGGATCAACCTCGTGCAACCCCTTCTGATCGGTCAGTATCACCAGCGTATCGGCACCAAGCAGATTGGCCACCAATGCCCCAAGCGTGTCGTTGTCACCAAAACACAATTCTGCAGTCGCCACCGTATCGTTTTCATTGATGACCGGCACAACACGCATATCCACCAACCCACTCAAAGTACTACGGGCATTCAGATATCGACGTCTGTTGGACAAATCATCATGGGTGAGCAAAACCTGGGCAGTATGAACACCATACTGCTGAAAGCAGGATTCATAGGTCTGAATCAGGCCCATTTGGCCGACTGCTGCAGCCGCCTGCTGCAAGTGAACTTCTCTTGGCCTGGATTTCAGACCAAGCCGGGCAACACCTTCAGCCACAGCCCCCGACGATACCAGCACGACCTCGATTCCGGTCTGCTGCAAAGCAACCAGCTGCCGCACCCACTGACTCATGGCCTCCCGATCCAGCCCGGTACCATTATTGGTAATGAGGGAGCTGCCTATTTTAATGACCCAGCGGCGGGCAGCCGTGGTCTCGCGATGCTTGCTCATGACTTAATAATCGTCGTCAAAATCATCATCAAAATCGTCCAGCTCATCAGGATCATCCGCCTGCCTGCCTGCTGCGCGCTGGGCACGGCTACGCTCAATGCTCTGGCGAATTTCCAGCTCCATTTGCGCGTCGTGACTTTTTTGCTGATCTCGGTATGCTTCATCTTCCGCCATGAACTGACGATGCTGCTCCACCGACCGCATGATATCCTGACACAGCTTTTCACACCCGTCACCACTGATGGCCGCAATCTGATAAACCGGCAACTGCCAGCCCAGCTCATCTACAAAACGTTGCCGCAGTGCCTGCAACTGCTCATCATCAACCATGTCCGTTTTGTTAAGCACCAGCCAGCGCTCTTTTTGTGCCAGCGTCGGACTGAATCCTGCCAGCTCGTCAACGATTGCGCGTGCCTGCTCGACCGGGTCGGAATCATCAAGTGGCGCCGCATCAATCATGTGCAGCAGCAAACGGGTCCGTGACAGATGTTTCAGAAATCTGAATCCGAGTCCGGCACCTTCAGAAGCGCCTTCAATCAGCCCGGGAATATCGGCCATGACAAAACTACGCTCAAGCTCGATGCGAACCACACCCAGCCCGGGTACCAGCGTTGTAAACGGATAATTGGCCACCTTTGGCCGGGCCGCCGACACCGCACGCAAGAGCGTGGACTTGCCCGCATTAGGCATACCGAGCAAACCAACATCGGCAATCACCTTGAGCTGCAACTGCAGCGTACGTACTTCACCTTCGGTACCCTTGGTCGCCTTTGTTGGTGAACGATTGGTACTGGATTTGAAGCGGGTATTGCCCAGACCATGGAAACCACCTTTGGCTACCAGAACTTTCTGGCCATGCCCGGCTATGTCGGCAATCAGTTCATCGGTGTATTTGTCGACAATACTGGTACCCACTGGCACACGAACCACCAGATCCTCACCTGCCCGACCAGTACAGTTACTCCCCATGCCACCTTGACCGGACTGTGCCCGATAACGGCGCTGAAAACGAAAGTCGACCAATGTATTCAGGTTTGAGTCACCCAGCAGATAGACACTACCGCCATCACCGCCGTCGCCGCCGTCAGGACCACCCTTGGGTATGAATTTTTCGCGACGGAAACTCATGCAGCCATTGCCACCTTTACCGGCTTCTACCGTAATTTCAGCCTCATCAACAAACTTCACGTGTTTCCCCGCCCCTTGGGCATAAATGAAAATCGGCAGTTTCAGCTGTTACAAAAACCGACCGATAAAAAAAGCCCTGTCAAGTGACAGGGCTTTCAGGTGTGACGCATCATGCCACTTCACTGATCTGCTGCTCTGACAGGCTGTGCTGGAGCAGCAGACTGTCAGGCAGTTACGATGCTGACAAACTTGCGGTTGAGCGGACCTTTGACGATGAACTCAACGCGACCTTCAGCCGTTGCAAACAGGGTGTGATCCTTGCCTATGCCAACGTTTTTACCTGCATGAAAGCGGGTGCCACGCTGACGGACAATAATATTTCCGGCCAGAACATGCTCGCCACCAAATTTCTTGACGCCAAGTCGCTTGGATATCGAATCGCGGCCGTTACTGGTACTACCGCCTGCTTTTTTATGTGCCATTGTCTACTCCCGGGGCCTGTCAGGCCTTGATACCTGTAATACGAACTTCCGTAAACCACTGGCGGTGGCCCTGACGCTTACGGTAGTGCTTACGACGATTGAACTTGATAATGGTGATCTTGGGAGCACGCCCCTGAGCGATAACCTCTGCGGTCACTGAACTGCCCTCAACGTAGGGTGCGCCGATCTTTACAGATTCGCCTTCACCTACCATCAGCACTTTGTCAAAGTTGATTGTCTCACCAGTTGGCAATTCGATTTTCTCCAACTTGAGCGTTTCACCCTCAACCACTCGGTGCTGCTTGCCACCACTCTCAATAACCGCGTACATAATAAACTCCAGAATTTGGTAACGCCGGGCCGGGCACAGCCCTCGCCTGATGCTTTAAGGGCGGGCATTTTACGAGAAACTGACGCCCCAGGCAAGTATTTATCCAGCTTTTGTTCGACTATTACTCCAACTATGTCATGGAGTCCCTTTTTATCCCCCGAACCGGCTTGACAGCCCTGACCATCGCCCATAGCATTGCCGGCGCAAAAACTCTCTGGAACTGCTAACGCTGGTATCTGCATGCATAACAACATTCGCGCCGCAGTTGCGACCGATTTTGAAGCCGTCAACGCATATATAGTGGAGCAATTACACTCCAACGTCGATCTGGTTGAAAATATCGGGCATTACATAATCAATGCCGGCGGCAAACGCATGCGCCCATTGATGGTACTGCTTTGTGCCCGCGCCTGCGGTGCTACTGACGACAATGCCGTCAAGCTGGCTGCCGTCATCGAATTCATCCATACCGCGACCCTGCTCCACGACGACGTGGTTGACATGTCGTCCATGCGACGCGGCCGCCCCACGGCCAATGAACAGTGGAACAACCCCTCCAGTGTACTGGTTGGTGACTTTATCTATTCGCGCGCCTTTCAGGTTCTGGTCAGTATCGGCCACATCGATATTATGCAGGTAATCGCTGACACAACCAATACCATTGCCGAAGGCGAAGTTTTGCAATTACTGAACAAGCACCGGGTTGGCACGTCGGAAGCAGACTACATGCGCGTGATCCGGGACAAGACTGCGGTCCTGTTTGAGGCGGCAGCCCATTGCGGCGCGATGATTGCCAATGCGCCGGCGGCGACCTGCACCGCACTTAAAACGGCCGGGCTGCATATCGGGCTGGCATTTCAGCTGGTTGATGACGCACTGGATTACGATGGCAATGCCGCAGACCTGGGCAAGAACGTTGGTGATGATCTCGCGGAAGGGAAACCCACACTGCCGCTGATCCATGCCATGCAGCACTGTTCCGGCGACGATGCGGATATATTACGTCAGGCTGTCCTGAGTGGGGGCACTGAGCGGCTGGATGATGTGATTCGCGTCATACGCCAAAGCGGCGCATTGGACTATACACGCCAGCTGGCTCATCAGCAGGCAGATCTGGCGCGTGAACACCTCAGTGTGCTCCCGGCGTCAGACTACCGGACCGCGCTCATGCAAATGTGTGACCTCGCCGTGGCACGGGTCAGCTGACCGGCAACTGTCCACCCGCATCCGGCATACTGCGGCCAAAAATAGTAGTGTTTCTTCTGCAGGTATGTTAAATCGTCTGTATAACAATGATTTAACATGGGAGAAATGGCACTATGACCAAACCTTTGCTCGACACTCTGGCGGATATCGAGGCGTTTGAGAAACACCCCCTTGAACAACAGTTTCCCGCTACAAGCGCGCTTGAATTGATCGAACAGAGTGCCGCAAAATTTGGTGATGATCCCGCTATTGATTTTTTACTGACCGGCAAGCGGGACGAGTCACCACTGACAATCAGCTTCAACGGCCTGCTTGAATCCACCCGCCGGACCGCCAACCTGCTGGCATCTCTGGATTTAAAGGGCGATGAAGCGGTTTCAATCCTGATACCCACCCTGCCACAGTCTCATCCACTGATACTGGGAAGTCAGGTTGCCGGACTGGCCAATCCAATCAATCCACTGCTAGAACCGGCTCATATTGCTGAAATAATTCATGCTGCCAACGCTCGGATTGTTGTGTGCCTGGCGCCTTCCCAACACAGTGATCTCTGGCAGAAACTGACGCAGGTGTTACCAGACCTGCCTGATGTTCATACTGTCCTGGTCATCCACCAGCCTGGACTGACGGATCCGCAGGCCAGCACCACACTTCCGGGCAACATCAGGGTAATTGACTTCAATGACGCTGTCAGCCAGCAACCCGGCGATCATCTGATTGCCCCGCGAACCATCACCCGGGACACAATCGCCGCCTGCTTCCACACCGGCGGCACGACGGGAAAACCCAAAATTGCGCAGCTGACCCATGGCAATATGGCTTTTCTGGGTCAACTGGCGCGCGCACTCAATGCCCATCTTGGGCGTCAGACCGCCTTATGTGGCCTGCCCCTGTTCCACATCTTCGGCGTCATAATACTTGGCATTGGTGCGTTTGCCGCTGGCAACAGAATCGTCCTGCTGACCCCGGCGGGATTTCGTAATCCGGAAGTCATCAAGAATCTGTGGCACCATGTCGCACGTTTTAAGGCCAACAGTTTTGCCGCTGTACCCACGGTCCTTACTGCGTTGACGCAGATACCGGTTGGTGATGAGGATATCAGCTCGCTGGAGCGTATCAACTCCGGCGCCGCGCCATTGTCCCCGGCCTTTGAAAAACGCTTTGAACAGACATACAAACTGTCGGTCACCAACGGCTATGGCATGACAGAAACCACGTCGCTGATAAGCAGACCTCCGGATGAACAACCGGTTGGCAGCGTCGGCATTCGCCTGCCCTATTCGCGCATCAGGATAGCCAGACTCAACGGCAATGAAGTCATTCAGGATTGCGCAACCGGGGACAGTGGTGTCGTTCTGGTCAAGGGTCCGCAGGTGTTTGCCGGATACAAATCTCCGGTTGATGATGCCAGCGCCTGGGTTGAGGACGGCTGGTTCAATACCGGCGATCTCGGTTATATGGATGACGATGGTTTTCTGTATCTGACCGGCAGGGCCAAGGATCTGATTATCCGCGGCGGTCACAATATTGACCCGGAAATCATCGAGGAACCGCTCAACCGCCACCCGGACGTTCTCAGTGCCACCGCAGTTGGCATGCCGGACCCCTATGCCGGTGAGTTGCCGATGGCATTTGTGGTACTCAAGCCCGGCAGTACCACTACCATGACCGAACTGCTCGACTACTGTGAACATGAAGTCAGCGAGCGGGCGGCGATTCCAAAACGGCTGGAGGCCATTGAAAGCATGCCGGTGACAGCGGTCGGCAAAATATTCAGGCCCGCTCTGAGAAAAGCAATCACAGCAAAAGTTCTTTCTGAACATTTGCTGAATGAGGGCATAGCGGCAACCGTCACAACCGAGATAGACGCCAGGAAGGGCATGCTGGCAGCCATCACGCTTGCCGACAACTCACAGCAAGATGATGCCGAAACCATTCTCAGCGCTTACAATGTGACAATCACGTTTGTCTGAGCATCACGCCTGCGCATCAATGCCGGTTCAGTCGATGAATTCAACGCTGAAACCGGCACTGCTGGACCGGAGGATGGAGCGGGTGTCTATCCGCCTTACCCGGCTTTGCGTTGAACGGTAGGTTTGATCGCCCAGCTCACTCAGTGCTACAGCAAGCTGAATCAATTGGTCGGCAGTTTCTTCTTCGCCCATCTGGCGATGTGTCATCCCCAGGGCAAAGTAGAAATCAGGCTCAAGGTCGTTGCGCTGAATGGCTCGCCGGAAGTGCCCAATCGCATCATCATAGGCAGTTTCCTCGTAGGCCAGGTTTCCCAGCATGTAATGATAATAGGGATTGCGGCGATTATAGGATTCAACCGCCCGGCTATATCTCGCCGCCAGCTGCTCGTCACCCCGGGCCGCGTAGAAACGCGCCAGATTATTGATCACACTGGCATTATTGCGATTAAGCCAGGCTGCTCGCTGGTAACTGTATTCAGCCAGCTGACGTTCAGAGTGACGATTGAGGATGCCGCCCAGATTGTTCCATGCAATATCAAGGTTCGGATCTGTCACGATGGCATACCGCGCGTTCTGTAATGCCTGATCGAGGTCGCCTGCCAACAGATGCTCAACTGCTACGTTATTAAAATAGCGTGCCAGCGCCTGCTCATCACTAACCGTGGTCGCTGTATTATGCTGCAACCTTACTTCTGGCGTAAAATCAACGATGTAGCGATCACTGACACTCAGTCGGCCGAGGGCATTGATATGCTCGCTCAATACCAGCAATCCACCACGCCGATCCCATACCGGCCGTACCTGAACGGTTTGATAACGCACATCCAGATTAAAATGGCGGGCCATGGTGACATACAGGCTGACAAGTGAGAGACAATTGGCACGCTGCTCCCTGAAGACACCCGCCGCGGTCAGATTGGCTGTCTCATCATACTGGATAAACAGGTAGTCTTCAGAAAACAGCAGTTCCTGCAACCGGGTGACCAGATCCCAGTCACTCAGATCAGGCGGGACATGCTGATCGAGATAACTGATCAGCTCTGCATTGATATCCAGCAGCCCCACATGCGGCACTACAATCGGGTCTTCGCCCAGTATGCGCCGCTCCAGAGCAGGATCAGGCTCAAAATCCGGGTTGAGGTTGATCAGCTGGCAGGAACTCAGCGCCAGCAAAGGAATTAAAAGCCACAACCGCCTGAACATTCGGACTCCTGCTAGTACACACCCAATAAACAGATCTACCGGAACCCAGACCGTGTTCCGGCGAAAATCCTTACAGATGGCGCGCCTGTCAGGCAGTGCGACCTGTCTTACATATTCGGATAGCTGGGACCGCCGCTGCCTTCGGGAACCACCCAGCGAATATTCTGCGATGGGTCCTTAATATCACAGGTTTTACAGTGCACACAGTTTTGTGCGTTGATCTGAAAGCGTCTGGATCCATCCGCCTCCTCCAGCACTTCGTATACGCCAGCCGGGCAATAACGCTGAGCCGGCTCATCATACAATGGCAGGTTGTGTTTTATGGGGATGTCCGCGTCGATCAGTTGCAGATGACAGGGCTGGTCTTCGGCATGATTGGTGTTGGACAGAAACACTGATGACAGCTTGTCAAAGCTGATTTTGCCATCCGGTCTGGGGTACTCGATTTTCACACAATCCTTTGCCGGTTTGAGCTGTGCGTAATCGGCACTCCTGTCATGAAAAGTGAGCGGGAAGCGGCCAGCAAATATATTGTGTTCAATAAAGCTGAGACTGCTACCGATCCAGAATCCGAACTTGTGAAAACCGGCACTGAAATTCCGGGTCTTGTGCAGTTCTTCATGCAGACCGGACTGGCGGAACCGTTCAACGTATTCAGTCAGATCCTGACCGGCTGCGACGTCTTCCTGCTTCAGCGATTCCATCAACGATTCAGCCGCCAGCATACCGGAACGCATGGCCGTATGGCTGCCCTTGATCTTGGCGGCGTTCAGCGTACCCGCATCGCAACCAATTATCAGTCCACCGGGGAAACTCATTTTCGGCAATGAATTCAAGCCACCTTTGTTCAGGGCGCGGGCGCCATAACTCAGCCGCTTGCCACCCTCCAGATACTGACGAATCACAGGGTGCTGCTTATACTTCTGAAATTCATCAAACGGGCTGATGTGAGGATTCTTATAACCCAGGTCCACAATCAGACCAACATATACCTGGTTGTTTTCAGCATGGTATAGAAAACCACCGCTGGAGCCGGCGTAGCTGTCGCCAATCATCGGGTAGCCGGCGGTGTGCACAACCAGACCCTCTTTGTGCCTGTCTGCAGGAACTTCCCAGATTTCCTTGATACCGATACCGTAGTGCTGTGGATCGCTGTCTTTGTCGAGATCAAATCTGGCGATCAATTCCTTGCCCAGGTGCCCGCGGCAACCTTCAGCCAGTATGGTGTATTTGGCGTGAAATTCGAAACCGGGCTCGAATGAATCCTTGTGTTCACCGCTAGCCTTGACCCCCATATCACCGGTTGCCACACCCTTGACGGTGCCATCTTCGTGATAAAGAATCTCTGCCGCAGCAAACCCCGGAAAAACCTCAGCGCCCAGCTCCATTGCCTGCTCTGCCAGCCAGCGGCACAAATTGCCAAGGGAAATTATATAGTTGCCATGGTTGCGCATGGGTTTTGGCACCAGCAGGTCCGGAAACCGCACTGACTTTTCGGCGCCGGGCAGGTAATAGATGTCATCGCCGGTGACCGCTGTATTAAGCGGCGCGCCCTTTTCTTTCCAGTCGGGAAACAGTTCATCCAGTGCCGAAGGCTCAAACACCGCACCCGACAGAATATGGGCACCCACCTCAGAGCCTTTCTCCAGCACACAGACCGAGATTTCTTTTTCTGCGTCCTTTGCCAATTGCAGCAACCGACACGCTGTCGCCAGACCGGCAGGGCCGGCACCCACAATAACGACATCGACTTCCATAGACTCGCGTTGCATACTCTGACTTCCCCCTGGCTTTAAAGCAAAATGCTGTATATCCCGCTACACGGGCAACGTATTATCCTCAATTAAACCCCAAATCGCAAAGACATGCTTGCAAAGCTGGCTGCAGTTGCGGATATCGGAATTGGTACCCGGCCTGCTGCAAACGCTCTGGAATTACATGCTGCCCATGCAGCAAAAGCCGGTCGCCCATTTCACCGAACATCAACTGAACCAGAAATGCGGGTTGCGCAAAAACTGCCGGACGGCGAAGTGCGGAGGACAGGGCATCCGAAAATTGCTGATTGGACACAGCAAACGGAGCCGTCACATTGAAGACACCATCTGCTGGCTGCGTCAGCAGCCACAGGATCACACCAATCGCATCGTCCCGGTGCACCCAGCTCAAGATCTGCTGACCATCACCCAGTCGCCCGCCAAGACACATCCTGTAGAACGGCAACAATCGTCCCAGCATGCCACCGCCGGGTCCCAGTACCACACCAAACCGAAGCAGACACACACTGATCCCCAGTGACTCCGCTTTGCGTGCCTCGTCTTCCCAGAGCTTGCAAAGATCGTGGGTGAACTCTTCGGTGCCCGGCGACTTTTCCGTAAGCGGCACATCACGACCGGATCCGTAAAATCCGATGGCTGAGGCACTTATCAGTCTGGCAGGTGGTTTGTTCAGCCGGTGAAACAATTGCAGCAGTTCACGGGTTGTTGTCAACCTGCTATCCAGCAACAGGCGTTTACGCGCCGGACTCCAGCGCTGGTCTGCGATACCTGCGCCGGCAAGATTGATAACCGTATCAAAATATTGACCCTGATCGATCTCCTCCAGACTGCGCACCAGTTCCGGCCCTGCCCCCAACCGGAGGCGGGCCGCCGCATAATCGCGCACCAGCACAGTCACCGGGAACCCTCTGTCCAGCAGAGTTCTTACCAACACTGCGCCAATAAACCCGGTACCACCCGTTATCAGTATGTTCACACCTTACCTCGTGCGGATTTTTGTAAATTGCCCCAGTCATGCCCCGACCCTGCCGGTTTTCGGACACAATTATGGCAAACCATCCCCAGAATCTCACAAATTGTCACAACAATCACCGCCACATTTTTGATAACATTAGCATTATTAAAACCCCCGGTAATCGACCAGCCTTTGCATTCGGAGTCTTCATGTCCCGCAGGATTATTATCTCGCCCATTGTATGTTTTTTCGCCGGCATCCTGTCAGTTTCTGTCGCCGCAACCGAACAAAATCCGGACACTACCCCGGTAGACACCGAAGACGACTCCACCATCATCTATCCCGCCTCGTTTTTCCAGCCTTATAATCCTGTATCGGTCAATGACATGATAGACCGGATCCCCGGTGTCAGTATTGGTGGAGGCGGTGGCGGCGGTCGTGGCCTCGGCAGCGGGGGTGATCTGCTGATTAACGGTCAAAGGCTGGCCGGCAAAGACAACTCCCCCCGGGATCAGTTGAGCCGCATCGCCGCGCGCGAAGTCGAACGCATCGAAATCATTCGTGGCACCTCCGGCGACCTGGCCGTTCGCGGCTCCGGCCAGGTCGTCAATATCGTGCTTCAGGACACTGCTGCGCGCGCCAGTACGTCCGTTGAGGTCAGCAGCGACCGCCACATGGATGGCACTATACAGCCCGGCGCATCCATATCGCATAGCCGCCAGATTGGCAACCTGAGCATGATGTTCAATATCATGGCTGATCCTCAGTATCGCCAGGACATCCGCAATGAAACCAGCTACACCGCAGATCTGACTGCCACCGAAGTCATGCGCGAAACCAATGTAAGGGACCGCATGAGGTATGGCACCAGCACTACCATAGGTTATCAGCTGGAACAGCATCGCATGCAATTAAACGCATTGTATGGCACCTCGGATCACCCGTCGGACATCAGAAGAGAGTATTCGGGACCGGGCAGCAACGCAACGCTGCTGCGCGCAGAGCGCGAACGAGTCGAGTACGAACAGCACAACTGGGAAGTTGGCGGAGACTATGAATACAGTTTTGCCGGTGGTTCACGTGCCATGCTGCTGTTTATAGCCAATGACGGCAGCAACAATTATGCGCGCGATCGCTTTGATATTGCAGATCCACTCGATGACAGCAGCGAAAGCAAATCCCTGTTTATAGGATCAGACAGCCGCACCCGCGAGCGAATTGTGCAAAGCACCTTCAGCTGGGGGCTGACAGAACAGCAGGATATGCAGCTCGGCATAGAAAGGGCACAGACGATACTGGATTCAGCACTGCGAATCGGACGAGCTTCCGGAACGAGTGAACCTTCGGATGAATTTGGTGGCCTGCGTCCCGCGCTGAGCGTCTCAAATCCGGGTTCCACTGTCGAAGAAATGCGCTATGAGGGCTTCGCGGTGCACAACCTGACGCTGAATGACCGAATGACACTGGAAAGCAGTCTGGTCTATGAAACATCCGAGATCAGTCAGACCGGCACCACCAATCTGGCCCGAGAATTCAGCTTCTGGAAACCCTCTGTCGACTATCGTTTTAATATTACGGAGGCACTGCAACTGCGGGCGACAGTTGGCAAGGAAGTGCAACAGCTGAGTTTTGCCAATTTTTCAGCCACAGCCAATACATCTGACGACGACCGCGATGCTGATGCCGGCAACCCGCAACTGGTGCCAACCCAGGAGGTACGTTACGAGCTGACTCTGGAGTATCGGCTGCCGGATGATACCGGTGTGCTGAGTTCAAGATTTTTCCTGCGCGAGTTGACTGACTATATTGGTCGCATCGATGCCACAACCAATCCCTCCTCTCCCATTTCGGCGTCTGGCAATATCGGCGACGCCAGACGCTGGGGCGTCTATCTGGATGGCAGCACCCGGCTGAATGCGCTGGGGATGCCTGATGCCCTGATATCCACCAGCCTGTATCTGTTCGACTCAGAGGTCACCGACGCGATTCTTGGCACCCGGGAGCGCATCAATGGTCGTGGCCGGTTCAACCTTGGTTTCCGCCACGACATTACCGACCTGAACCTGAATTACGGATTTGATTACGGGCACCCGTTCAATGGCGGGCAGCGTCAGATCGAGATCAGCAGTATCGACTCGTACCGGTCAGCGCCAAGTCTGACGATGTTCGTATCAACCGTCCTGTTTGACGATGTCACGTTCCGCCTGGAATCGAACAACACGCTGAGTGAAGAATCCTGTCGCGACCGGTTGCGCTATAACGGTCTGACATCAGGGGGGCAGATTAGCGAACTGGAAAATTCCTGCTGGGGCAGTGGTCGTAAGGTCGCTCTCAAGGTCAGAACAACGTTCTGACCTTGAGTTACGGAGAAAGGAGTTATCCGGTTCAGTAGCAGTCGGGTGCTATTCGACAGGCTTGGAAAACACGAACATATGCTGCCATGGCAGAAAGTCCAGCGTGTCATCCCAATGCAGACCGAATACGCTCATCTCCCGGACCACCTGCTCCTCGCTCATTTTGTGCAGCGGCCGGATAGGCACTGAGTCGTCCTCTTTACGGTACTCGACCAGAAATACTTTTCCACCCGGGCGCAACGCATCGTAAATACCCTGCATCATCTCGAACGGATGCGAGAATTCATGATAGGCATCCACCAGCAGGACCGCATCGACCGTCTCCGGCATCAGCCCCGGGTCATCTATTTGTCCACGCACTGTCTCGACATTGGTAATACCCAGCGCAGCTTTCCTCTCTTCCAGCAGCGCCAGCATTTCCGGCTGAATGTCCGTGGCAATCACTTTGCCCTCAGACACCTGAGGTGCCATGCGGAATGTAAAATAGCCGGTACCGGCTCCGATATCGGCAACCACATGGTGCGGTTCGAGCTGCATGTTGGCAACCACCTCATCCGGCATCTCCTCGTGTGTTCGCTCGGTGCGTTCCAGCCAGCCGGCTGCCTGGTGCCCCATGACACCTGAAATCTCCCGGCCCAGGTAGAATTTGCCAATACCCCCGCGGCTCTGACCGGGGTCGAATTCATAGCCGGGATGCTCAGCTGCGGACACAGGCGCACAGAGCACCCACGCGACCAGAGCCATACTGGATACCATGCTTGATTTTTTGAGGCTGGTGACGATGTTCATTTTTGATCTCTCCCGGCGGTTGTTCGCTTGGCTATTCGCGCATTGTAAAGCAATGTTGCCAGCTAAACAGCTTCCGTCCAGACCTGTCAAGCTGTGCTAGAATCCATTGCTTATCAAACAACAGATCAGACTACGGAGTTCAAAGGCCCATGAGCAAGGTGTTGGAAGGCATTCGTGTATTGGATTTTGGCCGCTATATCGCGGGGCCGTTTTGCGCCAGCCTGCTCAGTGACATGGGCGCAGAAGTGATACGTATAGAAAAAGTCCAGGGCAGCGAGGACCGCTTTCTCTCGCCAGTCAGTGATACCGGCGACGGGGCGTTGTTTATGCAGATGGGGCGCAATAAACTGGGAATGACGCTAAATCCGATGAAACCGGAAGGTCGTGAAATTGTTCGCAAACTTGTCGCGACAGCCGATGTAGTGGTTGCCAACCTGCCACCGGACACGTTGCAGGCCATGGGACTGGACTATGAGAGTCTGAAAGCGGTCAAACCGGATATTATCCTGACCATGATCTCAGCCTTCGGGACCGGCGGTCCGTACAGTAATCGAACCGGCTTTGATGGGCTGGGACAAGCAATGTCCGGCGCCATGTACATGACAGGGACACCAGATCAGCCGGTCAAATCCTATGCGCCATTTATCGATTTTGGCACCGCCAGCCTGAGTGCGGTCGGGACCATGGCTGCCCTGTTTGAGCGGCAAAAAACCGGGCAGGGACAGATAGTGGAAGCCTCTCTGTTCAATACAGCCCTGACCATGATGAATGGCACATTGATCGAACAGGCCATGATTGCACCCGACCGACAGGCTACCTTGAATCGCTCGCAGACCTCAGGTCCGGCAGATACCTTCAGAACAAGAGATGGCTGGGTACTGATTCAGTCGGTGGGCGGCCCGTTGTTTGAACGCTGGGTGGAACTGATGGGCGAACCTCACTGGCTTGACGACCCGCGTTTCAAGGATGATATCAGCCGCGGCAACAATGGCGCTGTCATCAGTGAACGACTTTCCAGATGGTGTGCCGAGCGCAGCTCTGCTGATGTACTTCGCGAAATGGAAGCGGCACGCATTCCGGCCGGACCTGTCATGTCACCGCAACAGGTGCTGGACGATCCGCACGCCGCAGCGCGAGGAGTATTTAAAGCGCTGGCCTATCCTGGCGCGGTCAAGCCCGCGCCCGTCATGGACACCCCGTTCAGCCTCTCGGCCACACCAACGGCCGTGACCAGACGCGCGCCGACACTGGGCGAGCATACTGACCAGATCATGAATTCGCTGGGTTATTCACATACGGAAATTGCCCAGCTGAAAAAGATCCGGGTTATCTAGGAAACCGCCGAATAAGTCCAGCCTACTTGAATGTGAAACCCTGCTCAGCCAGAAATGCCCGCATATGTGGACGGGCTTTGTCGCTGAGCAGTCCCGCAACCTGCTCACTCCAGCTGATGCCGTGACCGCCACCGGTGCGGGTTCTGTAATATTCCCTGATATCGGCATCATAGGCCGTAATGGTAGCTGCGTCCTGGCTGTCGTCGTAAGTTTCCTGCTTGAGGATGACCGATAATGGCAAGCGTGGTTTGACCTCAGGATCCTGATCAGGATAACCCAGACAAAGACCGAATACCGGATACACACCTTTGGGCAGCGCCAGCAAATCTGCAACTTCACGCGGATTATTGCGCAACCCGCCAATGTAACAAATCCCCAGACCTTCAGATTCAGCAGCAACGACAACATTTTGCGCCATCAGCGCAGCATCAACCGTGGCAATGATAAAGTGCTCTGTGTAATCACCGGAAAATGGCTTTCCGTATAGTTCGCAGCAATTGCCGGCGCGATGTACGTCTGCACAAAACACCAGAAACTCCGCAGCGCTTTCGACATACGGCTGATTGCCAGCATAGGCTGCAAGTTTTTTACGGTTGGCCGGATCGCTGACCCGGATAATGGTCGCACCCTGCAGAAAGCTGGAGGTCGCCGCGCATTGCCCTGCGCTGAGGATTCGTTCAAGCAGGCCGTCCGGCAACCTTTGCGCTGTAAATTTGCGGATGCTGCGATGGGCATGTAACAGATTGAGGGTTTCGTTCATTTGGGTGCCATTGCTGAAAGTACATGATCAAGAAACTGCGGGACAACATCATTGGCCAGCCGTGTCTCAGCGTTAATCAGGACCACGAGTCCGAGGTCGTACGCAGGTATCAACACCATTTCCGAGCGATAGCCGCGCACTCCGCCACCGTGATGAATGACTCTGACACCGGCATAATCCATGATGCGCCAGCCAAGACCATACCAGGCTTTTTCAAGTCTGGGCCAGCGATTAAAGTAATTGCCGCGTGGTGTTTCAACCACCGGCGTGTGCTGCATCTCCAGCAGGGACAGCGGTAATACCTCAGGAAAGGCGCCCAGGTTGGCCTGAGCCCAGCGACTCATGTCCAGAATGGTGGCGTTAATGCCTGCTGCAGGCCCTGTGGAATAGTAAGCCTTGTTCACCGAACTGACACGCCAGCCGTTGCGTCCGAACTGATGCGGATCACTGGCGTGCGGGTTGGCGGCAAAATCCTCATAGTTCATGGATGCATGGGTCATTCCGAGCGGGGCAAAGATGTTTTCTCTGACAAAGTCTTCGTACGAGGTTTGCAAACTTGTTTCAACCACATCAGCTACCAGCGAAAACACAACGTTCTGATAACCATAACATCGACCGGGCGCGCACACGGTGGGAATCTCGTGAAACTTCTCCTGAATCTTGTCGTACGCAACACCTGCATCAAGCATATTGGAAAATGCATGCGGCATCAGACCTGTTGTATGGCTCATCACATGCCGAAGCGTCATTTGTTGCGAGGCGGCATCTGTCCCGATCGCGTACTGAGGCAAAATACCGGATATGGGATCGTCCCAGTCAAAGATATTGTGCTGCACCAGCTGTGAAGCCACCGCACCTGCAAACGTTTTTGAGACTGACGCGATACGAAAAACGGTATCTTCACTGACCAGTTCCGGACCCCTGACGCTGCGGACGCCCAGCGTCTGAATATCCAGGATCCCCTTTGACGACACCACAGCGACTGCAAGCCCCGGGATATCCTGCGCACTCACCTCCTCCGCCAGCCACAACCTGTAGGCACTGAAGTCAATGGCATCGGCAGGATCAACCGGCACAGGCAGCTGATCGGCAGAATACTGCTGAAAAACGACAGCCTGGGGGGGGCCGGTAATGACAGGCGAATCTTCCGCCAGCACAGAAAGCGGCAGAACCGGCAAAACAGCCGCAAGCACAAACAGACCCAGCACCCGATGCGGCAACCTGATGACTATACGGCTGATTTTCCGCAACAACAGATGGGTCAGTAACAAAATACGGGATCCTGTGGTCTCGCCAAAATGAGTCAGGCCTGAACGAGTCGGGCTGGATAGCACGGAAAATAACATGCTACGGGGATTTTGCAAGTCCGATCACTGCATCGGAACGCCACCCGGGCATAAAAAAAGGCCAGCCTGCATTACACAGACCAGCCTGAAAGGGCAGAGAGCATTTACTGACACGGCTGCGTTGCCCAGCGCTCCATGTCTCTTGCGGGATAACTAAATCAGATTCCTCACAGACCATTTACGGCATGATTAACAATAACTCCTGACCGTCCCGCTCCACGGTCAGCGCCATGACCCGGGGCTGTCGGTTGATGGCCCGATTCAGGTCAGCCAGATCGTCAATTCGCTGCCGGTTCAGCGCTGTCAGCACATCGCCGGGGCGCAGCCCCGCAGCCCAGGCTCTGCTGCGCTGATCAATACTGTCAATGCGCAGGACTCCCTCTGAATCGTCCAGTACTGCGCCGAAAAAACGTGCGTCATCAGGCCTTCGCTCAATGGCACGATCACCATTTTGCGCTGTCGCTGTTGCTGAGCTGTCACCCTCGATATTGGCAGTGATGTTCATTTCCCGTCCATCGCGCAGAATGGTCAGCGACAACTGCCTGCCGACGCCCGCCAGCCCTACCGCATTGCGAAGATCACGGCTGCCAAGCACGGGTTTGTCCCCAAACGCTGTTACCAGATCAGACACCTGCAATCCGGCTCTTTCCGCGGCAGATCCCGGGGCTATCTGGGTAATCAGAGCGCCCTGCTCGGCACCCAGCTGAAGACTCTCTTCCAGCAACGGCGTATGATCCCGAATGATCACACCCAGCTGGCCACGCCGCACCTCGCCATCGCGCAGCAGATGCCCCATCACGACACCGACCATGTCCACCGGAACCGCAAAGCCGACCCCGGCGTTGCTGCCGGAACCGGAGATGATGGCGGTATTGATGCCGACCAGCCGGCCCCGCAAATCCACAAGTGCTCCGCCGGAATTGCCCACATTGATCGCCGCGTCGGTTTGAATGAAATCTTCGTAATTTTCGTTGTTGATACCGGCTCTTCCCAATGCACTGATAATACCGGCAGTCACGGTTTGACCGATGCCAAATGGATTACCGATCGCGACCACATAGTCACCCACCAGCAGTTGTTCTGCGTCAGCAAACTCCATGGCCTTCAGACGATCTGCGTCCACCTTTAACAGAGCTATGTCTGTGCGCTCGTCACTGCCGATGAGCTCCGCATCAAAAAAACGACCGTCCTGCAGACCCACACTGATGCTGTCCGCGCCAAATACAACATGGTGGTTGGTAATGATGTAACCTTCCGCAGCATCAACCACCACGCCTGAGCCGGCACCACGCGAACGACGTACGGGAGGTTCACCCGGCGTCAGTCCAGGTCCTCCGAAAAAGCGCATGGCCTCAGGCACACGTTGCGACTTCTCAACAACGATGTTGACGACTGCGGGTGTAACCTGTTCCAGCATGGGTGCAAGTGAGGGCATGGGAGCGGCCTGTCGCGCCGGCGTTTCTTCCGCATGCAAAAACAGTGCAGCGCTGCTCAGGGATATGGCAGTGAATACGGCAATAACAAGCCCGGACATCGGTCGAAATTTACGAACACGGGTTATGCTGTGCATCCTCGAGTCTCCTGTGAATAGGTTGCCTGATAAGTTGTTGATGTGGATACTAGCTGCGAAACGCCGCTCAAAACCTGAGGTATATGAGAGTAAAACATCCAGAAAATGTGAAATCGCCGGATCAACAATGCAAACCCTGCAAAAGCCTGGATAAATGTGGTAAAAACTGTCCGGGAAGTTGCCAGACTGAGGAACCATTTTTATTTGTTGCTGCCAAAACCCTTATAAACCAGACTTTATGAATCAGGCTCTATGAGCCAGGATAGTGTTTAACACCGACATGCAAAACAGCGCGACAACACAAACAGTGCCCGCCCCGCACTCCTGTACGCCGGATGACGCAGGCGTCTGTGATCTGTACCTGAACAATGGCCCGGACGGGCTGGGATTCTGGCTGCAGAACTGGCTGGTAGAACCGTCATGTCATACCCTGACACTGTACCGTGCATCAGCGGATGGTCTGAGCCTGCATGAGCAGGATCTGTTGATCCAGCGGCAGCTCGAACCCAGGCTGATGAAACTACTGTGCCAGTTAACTGAAAATGCTGGCAAAGTGGTTTCACGTGACCACTTGATAGAAAAACTCTGGCCACGCGTAGTGGTCAACGAGAACTCGCTGACGCGCGCAATTTCCGATCTGCGCAAAGCCCTTAGCATCCCCGGAGAGATCACCGCTGACGGATGCATGGAATTAAAGAGCGTGGACATAAAGACAGTGCCAAAACGCGGTTATTGCCTGCTGGTACCTGCCACTGCTCCACTCACGGCCCCCCTTACCATACAGCACAGGGCAAACTGCAGCAGCGCTAACACGGATGCTGAAAACGAGCATGCAACCGCACCTCAGACGCTCATGGCATGGCCGGTGAGAAAGCTCTGGCACAGCTGGATCCCGGCGGCTGCAGCAGCCGTCCTGCTGGCACTGACGCTGACAGTCCAGATGGCGGAACTCCGAACTCTTGCACCTTCAACGCAGGTTGCTGACAATCCTGCCGCTCAGCTTCAGTTTGATGGCCTTGTGGATGAAGTACTGAGTTCCTCCGGATTTACGGGACAGACCGCAGCGGCCAACCTGAATGGGGCCACTTTCAAACCTGAAACCCTTTACTGGCTGGAGGACACCAGGCAGCCAAAACAATTGTCCGTACTGGCCCCGGAAGGCGATATCATTGCCTACATAGAAAACGCCAGTGGCATTTCCAGCCTGAAACTGCGTCCGGCGTATGGCGATGGTGAGTCCTGGATTGCATTCACAACTGATGAGAACATCCAGCACTTACAGTGGTCACCTCTCGGCGATGGGGTGCTGTTTACAGTCGCAAGCCGATCACGCGAATCCGGTGACAACAGCTACCTGAGACTGATGCTGCTGGACATACAGACGCTCGCGTTGCACGAACTGTATCGTCGCCCACTGCAGCCAGCGGGCGAGGAGTCCGATTCGTCGGCTGGCAAGCTTACCTGATACAGGCCGGAGCGCCCTCAGGCCCGGGCTGACAAGGCCTCAACCACACGTAATGCACTGACCACCCCGTCTTCATGAAAACCCTTGCCCCACCAGGCGCCACAGAACCACGTTCGATCCCAGTTTATGTCTGACCAGCGTGTTTGAGCGTCGGCTCCCTCGCGGGTAAAAACCGGGTGTGCGTAGTCGAATCGGCCTATTATCTTTTCCTGCGCAATCCGGTCCGTGTCATTAAGGCTGACCAAAAACTGATGACAGGACCGGATGCCCATCAAGCGGTTCATGTCGTAGGTCACTCTTGGCAGACCGGATCGTTCGTGTGTCAGATAATAGTTCCAGCTTGCCCAGGCGCGGCGATTGCGGGGCATGACAGCAGTATCCGTGTGTAACACAACATCGTTGGCCTGGTATTGAATGGCTGAGAGAATTTCGGTTTCGATCGCACTGGGATCACGCAGCAGCCCCAGGCTCTGATCACTGTGACACGCCAGGACGACATGATCGTAAACCTCACTCCCCTGACCGGTCGTTACCGTCACACCATCCTCACGACGAGTGATGCCGATTACTGGCTCAGACAATCGAATGCGGTCTGCAAAAGCTTTCATCAGCGGGGCAAGATATGCACTGGAGCCGCCTTCCAGGGTGCGCCAGCGCGGCCGGTCATGAACATTGAGCAGTCCATGCCGATACATAAATGGCAGCATGAAGCGCATCGGGAATTCGTACATCTGTAAAAACGCGGTGGACCAGATAGCCGAGGCCATTGGTACCAGGTAATAATCCATGAACATCTGACCCAGACGGTGTCTGCCGATATATTCGCGCAGAGTCAGGTCCGGGACGGTATCGGCCTCAACATCGGCAATTGCCTGCTTGTTGAATGCAAGAATATCCACAAGCATTTTGATATATGCAGGGGACAGCAGGTTTCGGCGCTGAGCAAAGAGACTGTTATACATCGCCAGCCTGCCTGATACGCCAGCATACTCAAGGCCACTGGCCTGGCAGCTGACACCAAAACTCATATCAGAATCGCGCCAGGCAACACCCAGCTCATCCATCAGGGCGATGAAATTCGGATAAGTCCAGTCGTTATAGACAATAAAGCCTGTATCAACCTGATACCGGCGTTCATCCAGCTCAAATTCGATTGTTGCGGTATGACCGCCTGGTCGGTCAGCCGACTCGTAGACGGTGATATCGTGGGCCTGCGACAGCCTGTAAGCTGCCGTAAGCCCCGAGATCCCGGTTCCGATAATTGCAATTTTCAAAATAGTCCTGCCAGAGCCAGATCAGGCGTACTTCGCCAGCTCCTTGCGAGCGACCACGCGGCGATGTACTTCATCCGGACCATCAGCCAGGCGCAGTGTGCGCTGCGAAGTCCACAGGGCCGCGAGCGGAAAGTCCTGCGATACCCCGGCAGCACCATGCATCTGAATTGCGCGGTCGATCACCCGCAAGGCCATATTTGGCACGGCAACCTTGATCTGCGAAATCGCGTCACGCGCTGCCTTGTTGCCAATAGTGTCCATCAGATACGCCGCTTTAAATACCAGCAGGCGACACATTTCAATTTCAATACGACTGTCAGCAATCACATCGTAGTTTCCGCCCAGTTCAGCCAGGGATTTGCCAAACGCTTCGCGACTCAGGGCTCGCTTGCACATCAGATCCAGTGCACGCTCGGCGGCACCAATGGAACGCATGCAGTGATGAATGCGGCCTGGCCCCAATCGCCCCTGTGAAATCTCAAAGCCGCGGCCACGACCCAGAATGATGTTCTCCTGCGGTACGCGAACATTGCTGAAACGGATATGCATATGCCCGTGAGGAGCGTCATCCTTGCCAAACACTTCCATCGGTCTTAGCACCTGCACACCGGGAGTATCCATGGGCACCAGGATCTGCGACTGCCGATTATGCTTGGGAGCATCCGGATCGGTAATGACCATGACGATCATGATCTTGCAACGCGAATCACCTGCACCTGAAATATAGAATTTCTCGCCATTGATGACCCATTCATTACCGTCCAGTACAGCACTGGTAGAAATATTGGTTGCATCAGATGAGGCCACATCCGGCTCGGTCATTGCAAAAGCCGAGCGAATTTTGCCTTCCAGCAATGGTTTTAACCACTGCTCTTTCTGCTCTTCGGAACCATAACGTTCCAGCACTTCCATATTCCCGGTATCCGGTGCACTGCAGTTGAATGCCTCAGATGCCAGGCGACTGCGACCCATGATCTCTGCCAGATGGGCATATTCCAGATTGCTGATACCTGCACCACCCTGACTCTTGGGCAGAAAGAAGTTCCATAATCCCAGATCCCTGGCTTTGGCTTTCAACCCTTCCATGATCTCTTCCTGGCGAGGTGTATGTGACCAGCGATCACCAACACTCACCTCATCGTGATAATCCTGCTCCACCGCAGCAACATCTTCCTCTACAAAGGTACGGATTTTTTCACGCACTTCCTGCATTTCTTCTGACAGACCCAAATTCATGGTGCAATCCTCAATTTCAGATAAAAGTACTCAATCGTTGACACACAAGACACTTCAGCTGGTGATTGTACCGCCACCATCCACAACCAGAGTTTGTCCTGTGGTAAAGCTGCCTGCATCAGATGCAAGATAAATGGCTGCACCGGCAATTTCATCCGGTTCACCAATGCGGCGCAATGGATATTTTGAAACTGTGGCCTTGTAGGTTTCCGGATTCTCCCAAAGCGCCCTGGCAAAGTCCGTGCGAATCAGGCCCGGCGCAATACAGTTGACCCTTATGTTGTGCGGTCCCCACTCAACTGCCAGGTTGCGGGCAATCTGCATGTCTGCAGCTTTGGAGATACCATAGGCGCCCAATACATCACTACCTTTCAGGCCAGCAATGGAAGAAACGATAATCGCCGCACCGCCTCCCTGTGCCGCCATACCCGGCAATACAAGCTGACACAACCGATGCGCGCTGCCGATGTTGGAATTCATGATCTTGTCGAACGCTTCGTCAGGAATGTCCTGTGACTTGCCATAAAACGGATTTAAGGCTGCATTGACCACCAGGATATCGATTTTCCCAAAGTGATCGATGGTTTTGCTGACCAGTGCCTGCAATTGTTCCTTGTAGTTGATATTGCAGGCAACGGCGAATGCCTCTCCTCCCGCACCATTGATTGCAGCGGCCACTTCATCACAGGCATCCTGATTGCGGCTGGAAATGACCACTTTAGCTCCCGCTTCCGCCATTCGCTGAGCAATGGCCAGACCGATACCTTTGGTCGAACCTGTAATCAGTGCCACCTTGCCTTGCAGATCAAATAAGCCCATCTCCCCTCCCCTTACCTTACCGAACCGAACCGAACCGAACCGAATCTTCTGACGAAGCTGCCGGGAATCGGTAATGCAACATATTATAAGTTAAATGAATGTTTCTCCGTTGCATTATAAAATAGCAGCAGGTTGAGAGAAAAGCAAAGGCTCAAGGTGAATCCATCCATGGGCGATGCCCTTTGCTGATATGGGTTCCACCGTCCACGGGAATCACTGTGCCATTAGTGTATGCCCCTGCTCTGGCGACCAGATAAATCAGCACGCCAGCAATCTCTTCTGGCAGTCCGGCGCGCCCCAGGGGGCTGTCAGCAGCAATATCTGCGCCGTACTCATTAAGCACCTGATCAGCCATTTTTGAGCTGAAAAAGCCAGGCGCCACTGCATTGACAGTAATATGACGCGGCCCCAGATCTACCGCCAGCGTGCGGGTCAGGTGGTGCAGGGCAGCCTTGCTGGCAGAGTAGGCAAACGTTGGTACTCGCTGGACGATCGGAACGTGCAACCCGTCCATGGAACCTATATTGACGACCCTGGCCGGGTCGTCTGCGTGCGCAGCCTTCCCCAGCAGCGGCAATAAATCACGGGTGAGGGAGAAAACCGCACTGACATTGGTTTTCATCACCTTGTCAAAGGCTTCGTCTGGATAGTCTTCAATCTGTGCGCCCCAGTTTGCGCCGGCGTTATTGACCAGGATGTTCAGACCGGTATCACCAAACTGCCGGGACAGCGCGGCAACCAGCTGCGCCCTGTCACCGGCATCGGTGACATCCGCCGCCACGGCGACACAATCGCCAAGTGGCGCGAGGTGCGCCAATGCCTGGTCACATTTTTGCTGTTTCCGGGACGCTATCACCACGCGCGCACCAGCGCGCAACAGGGTTTCCGCCATGATCAGCCCCAGACCGCTGCTGCCACCGGTAACCAGTGCAGTTTTGCCGGTCACTGAGAACAGCGCCGGTATCTCCAGTGATGAGACAGTCATAGTTACTCGTCCGCGATTTTTACCAGCTGTTTGCCAAAGTTTTTGCCTTTGAGCAGTCCACGGAACAGTTCTGGCGCGTTCTCCAGCCCTTCGCCAACAGATTCCCTGTATCTGATCTTGCCGGCACCGACCCATTCGCCCAGTTGCTCTGTTGCCTGCTGCCACTGATCCTGCCACTCGGTGACAACAAAAAACCGGTGCTCAGGCACATGAGGCGCCGTCTTGAGAATCTGAAACGGCGTTTCAACCTTGGTGATATCTTCCGCGTTATAGTTGGATACGTAGCCGCAGATGGGCACACGCGCACCTTCATTCAATAGCGGCGCAACTGCGCGAGTCACATCCCCCCCGACATTTTCGAAATAGATATCGATACCATCAGGGCACGCTGCCTGCAATTTTTCGGAGAGATTTCCACTCTTGTAGTCCAGGCACTCGTCAAAACCCAGTTCCTCTTTAACGTAGCGGCATTTGTCTGCACCACCGGCAATGCCGACCACCCGCAGACCCTTGATTTTTGCCAGCTGCCCAACCACTGATCCAACCGCACCGGATGCGGCAGCAACTACCAGCGTCTCTCCTGCCCTAGGTTTACCAACCTCCATCAGACCAAAATAAGCTGTGCGCCCCGGCATACCGACCACACCCAAATGGGCTGACAACGTACCGTTCTTCAGATCGACTTTCATCAGTCGCGGCTCATCGTCATCGGCAACAATCATCGTCTGCCAACCCATATGTGCGGTCACATAATCACCCGGCTGATAACGATCCGATTTTGATTCAAGCACGATGCCTGCCGACTCGCCTGTCATCACGTCGCCAACTTCCAACGGTTTGGCGTAGGATTTGACATCATTCATCCGGCCACGCATATAGGGGTCAAGTGACAGCCACAAGACCTTGATCAGTATCTGACCAGGCTCCAGTGCCGGCACATCCGCCACTTCCAGTCGAAAACATTCATCTCCGGGCTCGCCAACCGGACGCTGCGCCATTACCATCTTGCTGTTTTTCATAATTGCTCCTGAGTATTCTGTCGTATTTGCAAAGGCCTCTGCAGATTGGGAGGCAAATCACGCTGTCCGCATACTAGCCCACTGACCCGAAGCCCACAAGTTTCCCACTCCGGCCTGCAGACACGCAAAGCCTTCTTTCCATTCAGCAGAGGTGAGCAGCAGAGAAGGCAACAGCCTCACCACTGCGCCCTTTGTAGGTGTAACCATCAATCCCTGCTCCAGACAAAGCTGAGTAAGCGGCCAGACCAGCGAATCATCTGCCAGCGCGAGCGCCAGCATCAATCCTTCGCCTCTTACCTGAACAATCAGATCAGGATACTTCTGCTGCAAGTGCCGCAAGTCCTCCAATGCCATGCTACCCAGACTCCTGACATGCGAGTCGACACCAGATTCGCGCAGGTGACGCACCACTGCGGCCGATACGGCACAAACCAGTGGATTACCACAATACGTGCCGCCGTGATCACCCTGTTGCACAGCTGCCGCTACCCGATCAGTCATCGCCAGCGCTGCAAACGGCAAACCACCGGCAATACCTTTGCCCATCGTCATGATGTCCGGTCGGGCCTCGTACCGGTTACATGCAAAAAAATCTCCGGTGCGGCAAAAACCGGTTTGCACTTCGTCTACAATTAACAGAACATCGTGTTTTCTGCACAGATGGCTGAGCCCGGATACATAGGCTTTGTCCAGCGCTCTGACACCACCCTCGCCCTGCACCAGCTCTATAATGACGGCCGCCAGGGAATCATCGATTGCCGCCTCCAGTGCCTGTTTGTCATTGATGCGGACAAAACTGTGATCCGGCAGGCGGGGCAGGAATTTCGCTGAATTTTCAGCGCCACCGGACACAGACAACGCAGCCAGTGTCCGTCCGTGAAAGGACCCCTTAAGCGCCAGTACTGCCTGCCTGCCCGTGACTTTACGCGCAATTTTCAGAGCCGCATCGTTTGCTTCCGCTCCGCTGTTGGCGAACCAGTATTTTGACAGATGGTCAGGCACAACATTGACCAGTTCATTGAGCAACGACGCGCGTGCCGGCGAGTAAGTGAAACCCGAGTTGGGATTCTGCAGGATTTTTCCTGCCTGCCCCAACAGGGCCTCCGTTATAACCGGATGATTGTGCCCAAGGCAGGTAACGCCCCAGCCCGACGTAAAATCAACCAGCCTGTTTCCAAGCTCATCCCAGACATACACGCCCTGCCCCCGTTCAATGACCACCCTCTGTCGTTTGCTCAGGCAAAGCCCGTACTCATCCTCTATATCGATAACCTGCATTACATCTTCCTCTTGTGTTGTCAGATTTCAAAGACAAAAAAAAACCTCTGGGGCCGGTGGCCTCAGAGGTTTTTCAGGTTTCCTGTCGACTTTACTGCTTAATTGCCGATCTGATGTCCTGTCAAACGTGTAGCCCCCGAACCGCGCGCACGCGCCGCCGCACGCGCAAAGCGTGCCGCTGCCAGAGAGGCAACAGTACGGTAGTCGTTCAACGGCATGAGAGGTTTCAGGTTTGACATTAGTTGACAGTTTTTGACAATTTTAGAAACAGTGGTGCGGAGCCTAGATAGAATTTACATTCAAGTCAAGAGCGGCAAAGTGAATCAGCAGTCGAAAGGCACACTAAGCAGGAATTCAGTTATACTCAGCGAACAAATAACACAAACACCGGGTCGAAGCCATGTCATTTGCGCCAGCCTTTGGGTTATCAGACAGGTTCAGAGCACTGTGTAGTGTTCTGATTTGTATCCTGTTATGCCTGCCGGCGCTGCAGGGGCCGTTGTCTGCAACAACCCAGGCCGCGGAACCCGGCGACGAAGATCTGGCCCGACTGATAACTCGACTGCAGGAACTACGCGCGGAACTTACACAACAGCAAAGCAGGCAGGGAGCATACAGCGAGAGCCTGCTGACCACCCTGAATTCACTGAGCGAGGCGTTGCTCAGCGCAGGGGCATGGCAGGAAGCGCTTGAGGCGGTAGAGCAACAGATCCAGATCATCCGGATCAATGACGGCCTGTACGCCGATGCACAGATCTCACTGATTATGCAGCAGCTCGATATCATGGCTTCGCAGAGTGACTGGGAAAGCATGTTTGAGCGACTCAATCATCTGGACTGGTTGTTCCAGCGCACAACCGACACTCCCGCAGAAGAACGGCTGCTTGTCCTTAAGCAGGCCCGTGACTGGATCAGGCTTCTGCTGTTACGGGGACCGCGAACTCAGGAAGCGCAGTATCTGCTGCGCCTGCGCGATCTGGAACAATCCGCAGTCGATATTGCCCGGGAATCCGACCTTGGGCCTCAGGTCCTGACCGCCACACTGTATGACCTGGCACAGGCGGAGTTGTATATTGCGCTGGGTATCGTCAGCACCTCAGATACCAGCCAGCAACTGATCGACCAGCAGCGCGGCATTAGCTCTCCTCTGCGCCCGAACCAGACCATCAGAAGTGTCAGCGACCTGGAAGCAGTTTATGGCGCGCGCACCAGCACCATGATAGAACGCTCCCACCGATCGGCGATGGCCAGCCACTATCAACTGATTACCGAACTTGGGGAAATCCAGGAAATCGATGCAGAATCGGCCCCTGAACAGGCCGCCATGCTTAAAATCTACCTGGGTGATTCGATGCTGATGCGCCAGCAATATGAACTGAGTCTGGGCAGCTCGATTGCGCGGCCACGCGGCTCCGGCAATATCGGCAATGCCGGACGTTACTACAACGAGGCATGGCAACTATTTCTGAGTGCGGGTTACACCGACGAGCAACTCAATATACTGTTTGCCTGTCCAACACTATTACCGCTGGATGATTTTTCAGCACAGATGGGAGCCAGCACATCCGCATGCGCTAAACAGGACGATGGCTCATTATTATTGTCTGATGTGGTTGTCACACGTTACGGAATTCCCGGACTGCGTTATGACAACCTGCCGGACTCATCGCTGATCAGCACGCCTGACGGCGTGAGTGCAACACTTCAATTCGGAGTCGGCATGAACGGCCAGCCGGAGCGAATTCAGATTCTCTCATCCGAACCTGCGGACACCAGTGCCCGGATCAGGGGCAGGGACGCGTTGCTCGATATGCAATTTCGCCCCGCGCTAAAAGATGGCAAGGTTATTCGGCTGTCTGACGTGCACATGACCATTTTTGTGCTGGAACCCGATTGATACGCTGTCAGCGGCGCCGTTTTTCCGGCACTGTGCCAGCCTCCACCAGGGCACTGTAGGCCTCATCGCTGACACCAATCCCGGCCAGTATCTGCCGACTGTGCTCACTGAACCGTGGAGGCAGACTTTTCACACTGCCGGGCGTTCGCGAAAACTTGATGGGTATCCCGGTCATTTTGTACCAGTCTTCTTCGACAATCATTTCGCGGTGCTGCGTATGCGGATGTGCCACTACCTGAGCGGTATCATAAATCGGCCCTGCCGGCAGACCGGACGCCAACAGCTCCTCCGCAAGTTGCGCTCCATCTATTTTCACCAGGCGCGACTCCAGCTCTGCTTTTAGTGGTTCACGATTGGCAACCCGGTCTGAATTACTGCCAAATCTGGGATCATCCAGGAGCTCCTTTGCGTCAATCCTGTCACAGAGTCTGGCGAACGCACGCTCGTTGCCGGCGCCAATAAAGATATCCACGGTCCGCGTGCGAAACGTCTCGTACGGACTGATATTGGGATGTGCATTCCCAGTGGGTACCGGCACTTCGCCGGACATATTGTAATTGATCACATGCGGGTGCATCAGTGACACTGCACAGTCGTACAGCGTCATATCTATATACTGACCCAGACCCGATCGCTGCCGCTCAAACAACGCCATCAGAATAGCCACAGCTGAGTAAAGTCCGGTCCCCATATCCACCATTGCCACCCCAAGCCTTGTGGGGTTGCCTCCTCGCTCACCATTGACGCTGAACCAGCCGGCCATTGCCTGCACTATCGCATCATAACCGGGAGCACCGCCGAGCGGGCCATCACTTCCGAACCCGCTGATGCGACAATGTATCAGCCGCGGAAACCTTGCTGCCAGCACCTCGTGGTAACCCAGCCCCCATTTTTCCATGGTGCCGGGTTTGTAGTTCTCGATGATGACATCTGCATCTTCAAGCAACTCAAGCAAAACTTCCCTGCCCGCTGGCTGAGTCAGATCGAGTGCCATACCGCGCTTGTTGCGGTTAACCCCGATAAAATAGGCTGCATCCCCCTCATGAAAGGGAGGCCCCCAGTCCCGGACTTCGTCACCTTGCGGCGGCTCGATCTTGATGACTTCCGCACCATGGTCCCCCAGCACCTGAGTACAATACGGACCCCCGAGCACACGCGTTAAATCAATTATTTTGAGCGTTGTCAGCGCACCTGCACTCATATAATTTCTTCCCCTGCTACTTGCTGGCTTTGTCGCGCAAGCCGTCAACCATTGCCGGCAGAAAGAGCTCTGCCACCAGTAATGGATTTCCCTGCAACGAGAATACAGACCTTCTGCCCCAACATCCATCAAGGCACACCAACTCGGGCTCGGAACGCTTCAGGCCGGGTTGATCAAACAGAAATCCTCCCAGCGGTCGATCCCGCAGTTTCACCAGTTGTCTTAGTGATCCTCTCAAACTGCTCAGAGGTATCAGGGAATGTGCTGCAACCCAGGGTTTATCATACAGACACAGTTCTACATGACGAGACCAGAGCAACTGACGGGAACGGTGTTGGCCAAATAACAGGGCTTGTCGCCCGGTTCCCAGCACCCAGCCTTCCGCGAGCACATTGACCCGAAAGGTGCCCTGACTCAGCTCTTTTAACCTTCTGGTTAGTGAACCGGTTTCCAGCAGCCAGTCGCGCCAGAAAGGATCCGGTCGCGGGAATTGCTGATCTGCATGACGCCACTTTAGAGGCGCATCTGCCAGAAACTGTGATTGAAACATTTGGTCGTGAATCACACGCCACCCTGATAGTACAAAGCTCCCGACCATCCATGAGGACAGCCGGGAGCTCTGGCAAATCACAATCGAGCAGAATCAGTTACGAGTCTGTGGTCTCTGAACTGTGGTGGATATTGCGCTCTCTACACGTCGGTTGCGAACCCGGCCATCGAGTGTGCCATTGTCAGCCACCGGCCGGGCTTCGCCATAACCAACTGCACTGACCCGTGCAGGGCTCACGCCAAAACGGTCGATCAGCACCTGACGCACGGCATTCGCACGTCGCTGAGAAAGTCCCTGGTTGTAATCTTCCTCACCCATGTTGCAGGTATGACCTTCCAGCTCGGCAACCACGTCATCATGCTGGCTCAGGAAGTCAGCGACACGACGAATATCATCAAAATACTCAGCACGCACGTCAGACTGGTCAAAATCGAACTGCACACTCAGCTCAATCCGTGCCACCTCTTCAATCAATATCGGGCAGCCTCGCTCATCAACCGCATAGTTGCGTGGTGTATCCGGGCAGGCATCGCGATCATCGGGCACGCCGTCACCATCCGTATCGACTATCTGCACGGCAGCAGGCATCGGACTTGGCTCAACACGCTCAGGTGCCAGTGCCTGTCCGAGATGCAAAACCAGACCGGTCTCTATACCAAAATCATAGGTTCCGTCATCAAAACCAAAGAATGTCCGGGCTGCGGTACGCCATTCGATGCGATCATTGAAGCGATATTTGACACCGGCACCCAGGTTCAGGGTCGTGTCATGATTGCTGTCAAACCTGCTGTCGCCCAGACCTCCGACAAAAAATGGTGACATGACGCCGATACTGTTATCGACCGTATAGAGCATGTCCAGACGGAATGCCTTCAGGCGATCACGCCCCGCCAACGTATTCATATTGTTGATACGCGTATAGTTGAGCTCCGCGGCGAGGTTGTCCGTCAGGCCATAACCTATCCCCAGTGTGTAGCCGGTTTCGTCATCGGACTGACGCATACTGTCAAAATCCATCCATTGTATTCCGGGTGCAATGTAAAGCCGGCCTTCATCTGCATTCACTGACTGCGCTGCAAATCCCATGAGGCTGGTTGCAACGGCAACCGACAAGCCAAACGCCTTGATTGAATTCATACTCATCATACTTCTCCTGCCAAACGGCACTTCCAGAAAAACCGCCCAAAACCCTAAAATCACCCGGCATCAGAAACCCGCCAGAGAAATGAACCACCGCAGACAAAACACCACACCCATATCAGCTCCGGGACTGTGTAAAAAATTCGTTGTTTTGCTATGCGTTTACAGACGGCTATTGTAGCGCATTCAGACGTTCAATTCCCACTCCCCACCACACCTGTCAGCAGCTTGCTACAATATATCCTGATTTAACCGCTATATCGGCATAGTCCTGCTATCCTTATGTCATTAAAATGTAATATTTCACTGATTTAATGCTACTCAGTAAATTTGCTGCGGATAGCCAGAAATGACCAAAGAACCTACGATACTGATAGTTGATGATGAAGCCGCCATTCGCGACATGATCGGCATTGCGTTGGATACTGCCGGTTTTTCCAGCCAGACTGCAGAAACCGCACTCGACGCTCACGTCAGCATCGTTGACAGTCGCCCCGATCTGGTGCTGCTTGACTGGATGCTGCCCGGAGGCAGCGGTATCGATCTGGCGCGTCGGTTAAAGCGTGAAGAACTGACTGCTGACATCCCGATCATCATGCTCACTGCCAAAACCAGCGAAGACAACAAGGTTCAGGGACTGGATGTTGGCGTAGATGACTACGTCACCAAACCATTCTCACCCCGTGAACTGGTCGCCCGCATTAAAGCTGTATTGCGCCGCACCACTGGTAACCTGCGTGACAAACCAATCAGGGTTTTTGATCTGGAGCTGGATCCTGCCAGTCACCGGGTTACGATTGAGGATCACGCTGTGGACATGGGCCCTACCGAGTACCGTTTGCTGCATTTTTTCATGACACACCCGGAGAAAGTTTTTTCCCGCGACCATATACAGGATCAGGTATGGGGCGCCAATGTCTACCTGGAAGAAAGAACTGTCGATGTACACATAGGCAGACTGCGAAAAGCCCTGACTTCCGCCTCCAGAACCGGCATCAACTACGCCGGTCTGATTCAGACGGTGCGAGGCGCCGGATACCGGTTTTCCACTCGCCCGGAATAGACTCGACTTTTTGTTTTGATGCCGTTTCGCTATAGTCTGCGGAACGTCATCCATATTGTCTGGTTATCTCGTGAATGAAGGCCTAACTTTTGTTTTCTGACTGGTATTCCGCGCTCCGCCGCCTAGCCCTGATATTTACCGCACTGCTGATCTCGGGCTGGCTGATTGGCTATCCTGTAGCAGTTTTGCTGGGTGGCACTGTGATCTACCTGGTTTATCATCTGCGCCAACTCCGCAGACTCTACAACTGGCTGAAAGCAAATGATCAGACTGAACCAGTGCCTCCACCGGAAGGGAGAGGTATCTGGGGCTATGTTTTTGACGGAATTTATCTGCTGCAGCGTCGCGAATACGAAGCATTACTGGATCTGCGCGGCATCATCAATAAAGCTCAGGAATCCACCGCCGCACTTGAAATGGCGGTCATCATGATTAATGGAAAAGGAGGGCTTGAGTGGTGGAACCCTGCGGCAACCAAACTGCTTGGCTTTCAACACCCCAAGGATCGCAACCAGCCGGTGACCAACCTGATCAGAGAGCCCGTTTTTGTTGAATACTATGCGCGTGGAAAGTATGACAGTCCGCTGAAACTGGGTTCGCCGGTCAACTCAGCCATTATGCTTGAGTTTCAGATAACCAGTTTCGGGGAAGGTGAACGGCTCATGCTGGTCAGGAATATATCCCAGCTTCACAGGCTGGAAATGATGCGCAAAGACTTTGTCGGAAATGTATCACACGAGCTGCGTACACCGATCACGGTAATCACCGGTTATCTGGAGACCATGCTTGATGACAGAAAGAACCTGCCGGATCGGTGGATACGTCCCCTCGAACAGATGTCACAGCAGTCCCATCGTATGGAAAACATCATTCGGGATCTGCTTACGCTGTCACAACTGGAAACCCGTTCCGCTTCAAAGCAGCAGAATACGATCCAGCTGATTTCCCTGCTACGTGACATTCAGCATGATGCCGAACAGGTTTCGCAGGAAAAACAACAGGCGTTTCTGCTGGAATGCGACGACAGCCTGTATCTTCGCGGCAATATGAATGAGCTCTACAGCGCTATATCAAACCTGGTACTGAATGCATCAAAGTACACGCAAGCCGAGGGTACTATACGGCTACGCGCATACCGGTCGGCAAGCGGCCTGGATGTTATTGTCTCTGACAACGGCCCCGGCATTGCCGCTCAACATATTCCAAGGCTGACCGAACGCTTCTACCGGGTTGATGAGAGTCGTTCAACTGATAGTGGTGGCACAGGACTGGGGCTGGCGATCGTAAAACATGTTCTGGCCAGGCATGATGCCACGTTGGAAATTACCAGCAAAATCGGCGAGGGAAGTGAGTTTACCTGTCACTTCCCGGCACACAGGACAGAGATCAGAGCTCAGACTTGACTTGCTGTTCCATGCTTGAAAGTCCGACGTGACGCACATCGGTTCCCATCACGACATACACGACATGCTCAGCAATATTCTTGGCATGATCGCCGGCCCGTTCCAGCGAACGAAGCGCCCATATGATATTAAGTACGCGAGTGATACTTCGCGGATCCTCTATCATGTAAGTGATCATTTCACGCATGGCACTGCCATACTCCATGTCCACATTGACATCTTCCTTGGCGACAGCCAGGGCTGCTTCTGCATCATAGCGAGCAAAGGAGTCAAGTGCCATATTAACCATATGCCTGACTCTTTCACCTATGTGACGGATTTCCACATAACCTTTTGATGACTCGCCCTGCTCGGACAATTCAACGGCCAGCTTGGCAATCTTTGCCGCCTCATCGCCAATTCTTTCCAGATCATTGACTGCCTTGATGATTCCCATTACCAGACGCAGGTCACTGGCAGCAGGTTGACGCCGGGCAAGTATCCGGTTACAGGCATCGTCAATCTCAAGTTCCATTTCATTGACAACAACATCGTGCTCACGCACAGCGCTGCCCAGCTCACTGTCTGCTGTTATCAACGCTGTCAGTGCATCAGCCAGTTGTTTCTCCACCAGCCCGCCCATTTCCAACAGCCTGCTTTTTATTTCTTCCAGCTCGGTATTGAATTGCTGCGAAATATGATGACTGTGAACACCTGCGTCCGTTTTCATAGTGACTACCCTTGCAAATTGGTCGATATCTTAGTGCCTGAATATGACAAATATATGACACGTGTATAACAATAATGCCATAAAAAAAAGTGTCACACTCTAATATGTGTATTCCTCCGGCTCGTAAGATAGAATACATCGTAAACATTCGCCAGGTAAGCCCTCTCAGGCAGGATCGATGAACACTAGCAAACAACCTGAAACCAATATTCAACAAACCGCTTCTGACCTTCCCGAGCCCGCCGGATGCCCGGCGGTTGCACCTGATATTGATCTGACAGACAGCATCTATTATCTGAACCGTGAACTCAGTTACATGCAGTTCAATATGCGAGTACTGGATCAGGCAAGAAATCCTCAGCATCCCTTGCTGGAAAGACTGATGTTTTTACTGATTTTCAGCTCCAACCTGGATGAGTTCTACGAAATTCGCGTATCGGGCCTAAAGAAGCAATTGGGATTTGGTCGTCAGAAACCCGGCGCGGATGGCAAATATCCTCAGGAAGTGATGAGTGAACTCCATACGCTGGTGCGTTCAGCACTTCAGGAACAGTACCGGATTCTGAATCAGGAGCTACTGCCAGCGCTGGCAGAACAGAAAATCCGTTTCCTGTATCGCCATGAATGGAGCGACAGCCTGTTTGACTGGTCACTGGAGTACTTCAGAAACGAAGTTATTCCGGTGATAAGCCCGCTAGGACTTGATCCGGCACATCCCTTTCCGCGCCTGGTAAACAAGAGCCTTAACTTTATTCTGTCACTGGAGGGCAAGGATGCGTTCGGCCGCGATAGTGGTCTGGCGATAGTGCCTGCACCCAGGGCCCTCCCCAGATTGATCAAGGTACCAACCCACATCCTGCCGGACGGCGATAATTTTGTATTTCTGTCGTCAATCATCCATGCACATGTCGACGAGTTCTTTCCGGGCATGAAAGTGAAAGAGTGTCACCAGTTCCGTGTCACACGAAATTCCGATCTGGAAATGAGTAATGTGGAAGTGGAGGATGTTGCAAGCGCCCTGCAGGGCGAACTGCACATGCGCCGATTTGGCGCTGCGGCAAAACTGGAAGTCGGCGCGGGCTGCCCCGCCGAACTCACTGACTTTCTGCTGGAGCGTTTCAATCTGACAGAAGAGGAGTTATTCCGTCTGGATGGCCCGGTCAATCTGCAACGACTGATGGCTCTGAACAGTATGGTCAACCGCCCCGACCTCAAATTCCCGCCCTTCTCTCCGGGCCTGCCACCGGCGCTTGAAGAAGGGAACTGCATTTTTACTGCAGTTACCCGTGAAGACCAGCTGCTGTTGCACCCTTATCAGTCCTTTATTCCCATAATCGACTGGGTGCGCCAGGCTGCGCGCGACAGTGGCGTCATCTCGATCAAGCAGACACTATATCGCACCAATGAGTCATCAGAGCTTGTTGAAGCGCTGTCCGAAGCAGCCCGCAATGGCAAAGAAGTTACTGTTGTCATTGAATTGCGGGCACGCTTTGACGAAGAAGAGAACATCCAGTTCGCGAGCATTTTGCAGGAAGCTGGCGCAGTTGTTGTGTATGGTGTCATGGGTTACAAGACACACGCCAAGATGCTGCTGATAGTGCGCCGTGAGAGCGGCCGACTGAAACGCTATGTCCACCTGGGCACAGGTAACTATCACCGGAAAAATTCATTGCTGTACACAGATTACAGCCTGATGACTTGCGACGAAGTTCTGTGCACTGACGTGCACAAGGTCTTTCAGCAAATTACCGGCATGGGCAAAAAGATTTCGCCTGACTTGATATTGAATGCCCCGTTCAGGCTGATGAAGGGCCTGATACAACTGATACAGCAGGAAAAGCAGGTTGCACTGACAGGCAAGCCCGCAAGAATCATCGCAAAAATCAACTCTCTGACTGATCCTGCGTTAATCAGGGAACTCTACTGTGCCTCGCAATCCGGCGTGCGAATTGATCTGATCGTCCGCGGTATATGTTGCCTGAAGCCGGGCGTGCCAGGGGTTTCCGAAAACATCAGGGTAGTGTCAGTCATCGGTCGATTCCTTGAGCATTCGCGCGTGTACTATTTCTCCAATGCCCAGTATCCGGTTTATTGTTCAAGCGCCGACTGGATGGAGCGGAATCTGCAAAGCCGCATAGAAATAGCGTTTCCCATCCTCAAGAAAAAATGGATCAATCGAATCATTGATGAGCTGGAACTGCACATTGCAGACCGTCAGCAGAGCTGGGAACTGCTTGCCAGCGGGGAATACAAAAAACTTGCCGATGAACACGATCCGGCTATGCTCAATGCACCAAAGGAGGGAGTGCAGTCGCTGCTGCTCAACGCGCTTTCAACACATGCAACGGTGAATCGCCCGTCTTAGACGCGCTCATCATATAGTGCAACATGCCCTCGCGCAGCGCAGCAGGACTGAAGTTTATTTCCGTCACCCCTGTGGCATGCATAAAACCGCACAGCACCGCCCAGCCAGGAAGGATGAGTTCACGCCGGCCGCTTTTTAGTCCGGGCAATACAAAACCGGGATCTGTTGCCACCCTGATAATATCGGGTCGCAGTTGGTGCAGATCGACAAGGGAAATACCTGATGTTCGACCTCCGACCCGACTGGAGCAAACCAGACTCAACATCTTGGCAGTTCCCGATGATGCAAACACCTCACACCAGGGCGTCTGCTGCAATTGACCTGCAACTCCGGCAAATATTTCTTCAGCATTTGTGAGTGCATCATCAAGTCTTGAATTCACATCGGCTTCCGAACTGAGTGAGTTCGGGAACCATTTGTCACGCCAGCTTACACAACCAATCGGCATGCTATGCGCCTGCAAATGCATCTCACCCTGCCCTACTATGATCTCCGTGCTGCCGCCGCCGACATCGATAATCAGGCGCGCCCTGTCAATTACCGGCAAGGCGGAATTCACGCCCGCGTACACCAATGCAGCCTCGTCCAGACCGCTGACCACGTCAACATCAATGCCCAACTGACTGGCGGCATCGAGAAACGCGGTAGCGTTTTGCGCCACACGCAGGGCATTGGTACCAACAGCCCAACAGTGGGTAATGGGATAGCGATCCAGTGCCTGGCGAAACGTCTTTAAACACTTCAGCCCGCGAACAAAGGCATCCTGGGCTATCATCGACGTTGCTGCAATTCCTTCACCCAGCTGGACCTTCTCACTGAAACGCTCTACAACATCATGGCTGCCATCATGGCAATGTGCGATCAACAAGTGGAAGCTGTTGGAACCCAGATCAATACACGCGTACATTTATTCGTCACGAACAGAAAATCGAACCTGATTAAAGCATGGATCGTGTCGTCGGCTCTACCCCTCATCCATCAATGGGACAAAGTGTTATCGCTGGCGGTTTACTTGCCATGCCTGCCGCCTATAATAAGCAGCACATAATTACAGCGGGTGAGCCAATGCTGGCAACGCAGTCTGACAGGCAACTAGTGGCCATATTGAGCATACTCGGCTCAAGTATCTTATTGGTAAAAGTCTTTCTGGCGACTCAGCTGGAACTTTACAGTGACGAAATTTTCTATTGGCAGGCTTCTCAGTTTCCTGCCCTTGCCTATAGCGATTTGCCATTCATGAGCGCCCTTTTTGCAGGCATCGGTACCGAGCTGTCGGGCAATTCCCCATTAGCGGTGCGTCTGCCGTTTTTGTTCTGCGGCAGCCTCACCCCGTTGTTGCTGTACTGGGTCGCCCTGCCACTGACCGGACAGCGCGCTGCTCTCGAAACTGCGACCTTGACCCTTTGCCTGCCGATGGCTGCATTTATGGGTCTGCTGGCGGTACCTGACGCCCCCATGGTCTTTTTTGGGTTACTCTTTATCGGCGCATTTGAACGGGCAACGCGGACCGGAAAAACCATCTGGTGGCTAGCTGCCGGTTTATTCACCGCTCTGGGTTTGTCCAGTCACTATCGCTATGTGCTCTATCCGTTCGCGGCACTGATGTATCTGCTGATCGCCCGCAGCCAATGGCACAATTGGCGTCAACCTGCTTTGTGGGTGGCGGCCCTGATCGGCCTGACAGGGCTGTATCCGGCACTGACATTCAACCTCAACAACGATCTGAGTGGTATTGACTACCACCTGCTGGACCGTCACCCCTGGCGATTTCAGGCTGAAGGACTGCTACACCCGGTGATTCAATCGGTCATCGTCACTCCCCTGCTCTATGCTCTCTGCTGGTATGTTGTCTGGTATCTGCTCCGGAAGGCAAAGTCGGGATCTCACCGACACGGAATAATGCTCAGTTTTGCAATCAGTCACCTGGGGGTATTCATGCTCCTGGCACCGTGGAGCGACACAACCAGGACAACTGTTCACTGGCCGCTGTCAGGTTATCTGCCACTTCTGGTATTTATGCCTGAAGCCATGCGCAACCTGGTCAACTCGCTTGAAGAAAAATGGTCTGTCCGGAGCATACGAACCGGCATAACCATGGCTCCGTTGCTGGGTCTGACCGGTGTAATACTGCTGTTTGCAGGTATCGGCTCACAAGGCTTCAATCAGCAATTGCAACAGGTGCTGGGAAACGATGTACTTTCAAACAAAATGGCGGGGTGGCGTCAGCTGACAGATCATCTGTCAACCCTTGAGCAGAACTATCCGTTGCCTCAGGCGTTGCTGATCATTACTGACAATTACTATACCAGTGCCCAGATCTCCTTTGCTCACCCATCAGCCGATGTAATGACGATAGATGAAGATAAAACCATTCGCGACGGTCGATATACCCAGTATGCAATTTGGCGTCGAAACACCAGTGCTGTCCTGCAACAAACCGGGCGCAATGCCATTTTTGTAACGGAAGACAGCACTCTAAACCAGCTGGAAAAAATGGGCGTCATGACACGGGCATGTGAGATGTTCAGCCGACTCACATTTCTCGAACAACTGTCATTGTACGGGGGCGACAAACGGTTTGGTTTCTATTACGGAGAATCAATCGGCTCAGCGCCGGATACCGCTTCACCTTGCCCGTTACCCGGCTCTGCGTGGCTGGACTCGCCGCAGGAAAACGAAACGCTGACCGGCACCGCATCAGTTTCCGGATGGGCCATGGCACCCGGATTTGGCGTCAGGCGTGTCAGGTTATTGCTGGACCGGCAGGTTGTTGCGGAAACTGAACGATCCATTTCCAGAGAAGACGTTGTTACCCTGATGGGAGGTTACCGTGACCCGGACTCACCCATACTGGGATTCTCGCTCAATCTGGATTCCACACTATACCCGAATGGCTGGTATGAACTGATGCTGGAGACCGAATCAAACAATGGACAGCGCGAGCTCAATGTCCCGCGCCGAATACGCATACAGAACCGTTAAACATTGATTAGCCCAGCTTGAACTGGTTTACCAGTCCATCCAGATCACTCAGCAGGGTATTGATTTCAGCATGGTACTGCTTGCATTTCAGATAATCCTCTGTATTCAGGCGACCATCACCAGCTATTTTCACGCTGCTTTTGGCGATCCCTTCAGTGACCTCGGACTGCTGCTTGACTGCACCGGCGATATCGCGACTGCGCTCCGCAATCAGGGCCACCGATGCCAGTACCGAGTCCAGCAACTGGTTTGCCGTATTGGCTGATCCCACGCACTCCCTGGAGAGGTTCACACCACTATCCATCGCACTGACAACCTGTGAGGTATTTTCCTGCAGATTCTGAATGATGGTATTGATTTCCAGCGTGGAGGACTGGGTTTTCTGCGCCAGACTCCGAACCTCGTCAGCAACCACCGCGAATCCGCGCCCCTGTTCCCCGGCTCTGGCAGCTTCGATGGCCGCATTTAAGGCAAGCAGGTTGGTCTGCTCCGCAATCCCCTCAATGACTTCCAGTACGGAGTGCACTTTCTGATTATGATCACGCATGTCATGCACTTTCAATTGAATCTCGGAAAGTGAGCCAGAAAGTTGCTCTACTGACGAACGGGTCTGAGAGACAACCTGGGTCGCCTTTTGCGTCGCTCCGTTTGCCTCTCGCGCGGCATCCACGCTCGATTGGGCGCCTGCGGCGACATCGGCCAGTGACGACGAAAGCTCTGTCGTCGAAGATGCAAGTAATTCAGTTTCTTCCAGCTGGGCAGCCGAACGGCCGGCCGTGCGCTCTATCATCTGGGAGAACTGTGATGACTTCGCAGTCACCTCGGCATTCGTCGACAAGACCTGTCGGATAATACCCGCCAGTTTCCCCACAAATGTGTTGAAACTCGCTCCGAGTTGCGAAATCTCATCTCTGCCTTCATCGGAAAGACGGCGACTCAGATCACCTGAACCCTGCGCGATATCCTGCATATAGGCCTGCGCCTTGCTCAGCGGCGCAGCAATTGATGCTGACAGGAAATAGGCTGCTGCTACCAGCGCACACAGAATCAATACAACAATCACGCCTGAACTCATGACCCAGCGCAGAAACAGGGCGTTTACATCCTCTTCATAGAGGCCATGAATAATGACCCAGTCCCAGGGTGCAAAGAGTTGTGCATACACCTTTTTGACTTCAGCCTCAGGATGGGCGATCGGATCATCGGTATATGTCAGGAAGCGATAGCCGAATAGCGGATCCGGAAAATACAGGTATTCTGCAAAACCCGTATAACTGTCGCCCGTGTAGCGACGAATGATGTCAGTCATAGACGGGCTGGCCTCAAGATAACCATTCTCGGCCATGCGCTGTTCATCTGTAATTTCCGCTGCCCGGATCTGCGCCAGCACCTGCGCCTCAGTGTCCAGAGCGCTGTCAACACCGCGTAGCGGATGCGCAAGAATCTGCCCGAGCCGATGGTACAACAACAGATAGTTGCGCTCGTCCACCATCGTGTTATTGATCAGAAAGCGTCCCAGACGCTTCGCTTCAGATTCGGGCATCATTCCCTGAATGACCTGATTGTTCAGCCCTGCCAGGGCCTCATGGATCATTTGCACCTGATTGACACTGCCATTACGTAGCTGATCCATAAACTGAGCGCGCGCCTGTAACAGCAGCGAGACGCTCAGACCAATAATCGCCAGCACGCTAAACATGACAATTAATCCGATTCGCGACCGAATGGTGAATTTTGCGAACATAAGCACTCCCTGTCTGAATAGGGTTCAACTGACAAAAAGTCAGCCTGGTAATTTTAGTTGTAATCCTGATAACGGCTGTTTTGATTTAAACATTAGTCAGCACTTGAAATTATCGGCCCCCTGTTTTAGTTTAGAGACGGTCTCGACAAAGGTTCTATGGCATGGATATCCCCGCTACAGAGATTGGCACAAGGCCATTTGGCGATACCCCGGACGTCAGAATGTTCTGGGCCACAGATCATACAAACCATGCTTTCTGCAGCCTGCTCGCAAATATCAAGGCAGCCATACCTTTACAGCTGGTCATCGCAGAGCCGGGTAACGGCAAAACGCTGCTGTGCCGCAAATTGTTCAACAGTTTGCGTGCGCATCGTACCCGCTACAGGGTCAGTATGTTCCCCTACCCCCACCTCTCGTACGATGATTTGACCCGCAAGTTCAGATGCCGGAACGACGGCCGTTCAGCCGTCAATCATGGCGCCAGGCAAAATGTGTTAATCATCGATGAAGCCCAGGCACTGCCAGATAAAACCCTGCTGGTTCTGGGCAAGCAACTGGAACAGGAGGCTACGTTGTTTCAGCTGGTCCTGTTCGCTCAGCCGGAACTTGAGAGCCGCCTTAAACAGCCGCTGTTGAGAATTTTTCAGGATCTGCCCCAGGAAAGATACTACCTGAACTCACTGTCCAAATCCGAGATCGCCTGCTACATCGGCTACCGGATGAAGCTGGCCGGCCTGATGCCGGGGCAAATGCCCGACAAGGCAGTGGTTGATCTGGTCTTTCGTGCCAGCAATGGTATCCCGCGGCTGATTAATACCATCATGCGCAAGGCACTGAACGTGGCGGAAACGTCACAATCCGGCAGGCTCGGGGTGGAGCATATCCGGGCAGCCTGTGAAACGATCGAGACCCCCTGGTCTGTTGCCAATCCTGCATCTCGCAGCAAGGGCGCTTTAATCTGGTCATAAAACGGTTATAGCTGCTATAGTATTGCGCTTTTACAAAGCAGAACGGACTATCTCATGCCCGATATGATCTGGGAAAAACTACAGACTGAAGCACGTGAACTGATTGCCCGCGAACCGCTGCTGGCAAGCTATGTCTACGCATGTGTGCTCAACCACAAGAGTCTGGGTTCAGCCCTGAGTTATCTGCTGGCACACAAGATTGCCAATTATGTAATGTCAGCAGTCGCCATACGTGAACTGTTTGATTCAGCGTTCCGGGCCAGCCCCGACATCGTGGATTGCGCTGCGCTGGATATCAAGGCAGTTTATGATCGCGATGCCGCCACAAACGCCTTCTTGCCGGTAATACTCTATCTGAAAGGCTATCAGTCAATTCAGGTTCACCGGGTTGCACATTACTTATGGAACCATGGACGGCGTGATCTGGCATTGTTTCTTCAAAGTCGGAATTCTGAAGTGTTCGGCGTGGATATCCATCCCGCCTGCATCATGGGCAAAGGTATCATGTTTGATCACGCTACCGGCATTGTTATTGGTGAGACCACGGTGATTGAGGATGATGTCTCGATCATGCAGTCGGTTACCCTTGGCGGAACCGGCAATGAGCAAGGTGACAGACATCCCAAAATACGCTCTGGCGTACTGATTTCTGCCGGTGCCAAAGTACTCGGAAATATCGAAGTAGGCCGCAGCGCCAAGGTGGGCGCGGGCAGCGTTGTACTCAAAGATGTACCTCCACATACAACCGTGGTCGGTGTACCTGCTCACCGGGTCGGCGAGCCCTGCCCTGACAACCCTTCACACACCATGGATCAACTTGTGGGCAGCGACTGAGCCACGGCAAGATCAGAGATTTTCTTCCGCGAATGCAGCCAACGCTGATCGGGGCACCCCCTGAAGTAACAAGTTGCCGCCCAGCGCGAAATTTTTGAATCGCTCGGTCATATAGGTCAGTCCGGAACTGGTAGGTGACAGGTAGGGCGTATCGATCTGTGCAAGGTTGCCCAGACAGACAACCTTGGATCCCGTGCCCGCCCTGGTCACGATGGTCTTGATCTGATGCGGTGTAAGATTCTGGGACTCATCGATCAGAATCAGACTGTGCTGAAAGCTTCGGCCCCTGATGTAGTTCAGGGACTTGAACTGCAACGGCACCTTGGAGAGCACGTAGTCGATGCTTCCAGCACTGTTCTCATCATCCCAGTGGAGAGCTTCCAGGTTATCCGTTATGGCTCCCAGCCAGGGTTCCATTTTTTCAGCTTCGGTTCCAGGAAGAAAACCAATATCCTCATCCAGCCCCTGCGTACTGCGGGTTGCGATGATGCGCCGATAGAGTTTGGTGTCCAGCGTCATTTCGATGGCTGCCGCCAGCGCCAGTATCGTTTTTCCTGATCCGGCCGAACCTGTCAGGTTCACCAGATGCACATCCGGATCCAGTAGCAGGTCCAGGGCCATGGCCTGAAACACATCCCTGGGCTGCAAACCCCAGGTTTCCTTTTCCATCAGTCGCTGCCGATCCAGGTGTCTCAGAACGATATGACTATCGGTCAGCTCCACTACGCGCGCTAGAAACCCGGCGTCATCATAAAAAAACTGATTCGGATACACTTCCTGGGGAATAAGAGTGCGCTCGATCCGATGATAGGTCTGTCCGGCATGAGTTTGCTCGGTTTCCACCTCACTGATCCGATTCCAGAAACTCTCGCCGAAATCCACATAACCCTTGTTCAGCTCGGCAATATCGCTGAGTAACTGATCAGTATGATAATCCTCAGCCTCAATCCCGCATGCACGAGCCTTCAGTCGCATATTTATGTCTTTGGTGACCAGCACGACCCGGCGTTTTGGATGTTTCTGCTTCAGCACAGCGACAGCATTGAGAATTTTATTGTCATTCAGATGTGGCGGCAGGATCTGCTGGGACAATGGCGTCTCGCTCATCAGCACAGACAAATGTCCGATGTCAGGCATTTGCCCACCACGCCTGATAGGTACACCTTTTTCAACGTCCGTAGGAGCAGCATCGCCAAGGATGCGATCTATTTCCCGGATCGCCTGACGGCAATCTGCAGCGACTGCCCCCCGACCGCTTTTCAGATTATCCAGCTCTTCCAGGACGGTCATGGGTATAACGACGTGATGTTCGTCAAAATTCCAGATCGCAGAGGGATCATGAATCAGAACATTGGTATCCAGCACATAAAATATCGAGCGAAGTGGCACAGGCAGCGTCCCTGTTAATACATTGAAACAAGTCTGACACTAGACTGATAAAGTGACATCAGTGTGACAGGACGCCTGCCTGCGCGCAAGACCGGAGCATTACAGGGTTCATCACCCAACGATCTGAATAAGCACGCCTGCTGCCACTGCCGAACCAATAACACCGGCAACATTTGGTCCCATGGCATGCATCAGCAGGAAATTGTGGGGATTGGCTTCAGTACCCAATTTGTTCGCAACCCTGGCTGCCATCGGTACCGCCGAGACGCCCGCCGCACCAATCAGAGGGTTGATCTTGCTGAGCGAAAACACATTCATCAACTTGGCCATCAGTACACCCGATGCAGTTCCAATTGAAAATGCAACGATCCCCAGAGCAAGAATCCCGAGTGTGCTGGGGACCAGGAAGTACTCTGCTATCAAACGTGACCCCACAGCCAGCCCCAACAGAATGGTTACGGTATTTATTAATGCATTCTGTGCTGTTTTAGTCAGCCGGTCGACCACACCACATTCGCGCATCAGATTACCCAGACAAAACATGCCGAGCAGCGGCGCCGCACTGGGTATTACCAGCGCTACCAGCATCAACAGTACCAACGGGAAAAGTATTTTTTCTTTTTGCGATACGGTACGTAGCTGCTTCATTTCGATTCGACGTTCTTTCTCCGTCGTCAACGCCCGCATTATAGGAGGCTGTATCAACGGCACCAACGCCATGTAGGAATAGGCCGAAACCGCTATCGCTCCCAGCAACTCGGGCGCCAGAATACCCGCAACATAGATCGCCGTTGGACCATCCGCACCACCAATAATGCCGATCGCTGCGGCCTGCTTCAGGCTGAAGTCGAAAAGCCCAAGATCAGTCATGAACAAGGCGCCAAGCACGGTGGCAAAAATTCCGAACTGGGCTGCTGCACCCAGCAGCAACGTCTTCGGATTCGCCAGGAGTGGACCGAAGTCTGTCATCGACCCCACACCAAGAAAAATCAGCAAGGGAAAGATGCCGGTTTGCAGGCCCATGGCATAAAACTGCGCCAGGACACCTGTCCCAACTGCAATTTCAACACCAGGAATATTGGCCAACATTCCGCCAAAACCAATTGGCAACAATAGCAGCGGTTCGAATTTTTTGGCAATCGCAAGATACAGCAACACCAGACTCACCAGAATCATAATAAATTGATTCAGCTCTATCTGATAGATACCCGTGGACCGCCACAGCTCCATCAACTGATCCATGTTAATTACTCCAGGGTTACCAGCACATCGCCGGCATTGACGCTCTCGCCTTCATCGACATGCATCGTTTGTACGACACCTGCCTTGCTACTGCGAATTTCCGTCTCCATTTTCATTGCTTCCAGAACCATCAACACGTCCCCATCAGCGACTTCATCGCCTTCAG